>TARA_R110001592_G_scaffold291131_2_pt1 | contig 81853 bp, 68 predicted proteins | sample TARA_R110001592 | Tara Oceans TARA_R110001592 (sample SAMEA4398387) | marine metagenome | biome: Polar Biome; feature: [SRF] surface water layer (ENVO:00010504); material: water (ENVO:00002006), including particulate matter (ENVO:01000060) such as... | depth 5 m | reverse complement strand
CGTAAGTCAGACAATCCAAGTATCACCCGCGATGTCTCTGGTGAAGGCGTTCAACAGGCTTTACTTAAATTAATTGAGGGTCATGAGGTCAGTGTTCCAGATGGTGCCAGAAATCATCCTGATGGCAAAAAAACCACTATCAACACCCGTAATATTCTATTCATTTGCGGGGGAAGCTTTGCCGGGATCGAATCTCAAGTTAACCTATCTAAAAACAAGGAAGCCAATATTGGCTTTAACGCTCTCGTTAAAAACAAGGAAGAAGCCAATAAGGCCATTTTCGATTACGCCCAAGTTGGCGTAGATGATCTTCAAAAATTCGGGATGATCCCTGAACTACTGGGTCGTTTACCCGTGATAGCGCCGCTTCAAGAACTTGATCATAAGGCCTTACTCTCTATTCTGACAGAACCGAAGAATGCTCTGGTCAAGCAATATCAGGCTCTATTCTCACTTGATAATGTGGCCTTAGAGTTTACTAAAGAAAAGCTCGATGGCATTGCCACAGAGGCTTTGAACAAGAAAGTAGGTGCTAGAGGATTAAGGTCAATCGTGGAAGCGGTATTAGAAGATCACCTATTCGAATTGCCGGATCTGGGAACAAACACCTTATTGATTGGCGAGGAAAAAACTTCTAAAGCTGCCTAGATAGTGCCAACATAGATCAGAATCATATTTCGAGACGATAACGGCTATTTTGTAGACGAGTTATTGATCAACAATCCTGGAGGTCGATTTCTCATTACCCGGGTTAACAGCAATGCGAGCTCACATACCAATGCACCTCAAACTGAGAAATCAAAACAAAAGTGACTGGTTTTTGATCGGAGATGTGATTGATATATGATATTGCAGGATCTAGGTTCAATATAGTCATAGTCGTCAGTCACAATTTTAAAAATTTGTAACTTCCTCATTGATAAAACCATGCTCTAAAACAAAGCTCTTGATTCTTGAATTACAATTTGAACGCTGCATTTTTGGAAACAAAAATAAGGCAGGTTTATGTTCATAACGATTCAAAAAATTATCTAGGAAATCGCTCTCATCTTCATCTGAAAGAAAGATTATCCAAGCAGAAATCTCATCAAACTCATTAAATTTTTCATCTACAAAAGTATTCGGATGATTGAAATGACCAACATTAAGAGAGTAAGGTTCCAGTAGAGAGTGTATTAATGCGGAATATATTTTTGAGTCAGAAAATACACCTATTTTCTTCGTGGAAACTGAAGTCTCTACATCAAAAAGAGTAATAGATTCAACATCGTTAATTTTAAAGTCATTCTTAATGCTATAAGGACGCATTGTGCCACTACTTATAAGTTTAAGAAATGAACCTTGATTTGAGGATTCATTACTCTGTTCAACTGTCAGCTCAACTGTCACCCAAGGATCGCTGGAGTCCGGAACATGTTCAGAAACAAAATTAACATTTGCATGCCTTTCTTGAATATTGAACCCACGGTTTTCATTTTGCGAAGGTAAACCTGAGTTGTGTCTTAAACGTTCTGGGTCAAGAAAGCGGATATCTCGTTTCGGCTTTTTAAATTTAAACATTGGGTATTCCCTTTATTGTTTTATCTGTCCTTCGAGTTCATCTTAAGAAGCATTATTAAAATACGCCACTTACCCTATGAAATATATGAACAATAAGATTATTAAAATTAAATTGTGACTCAGGTATATTTAATTTATTCATTTTTGAGAAATCGCTCATACAAATTACCTATCAACGACAACATGCAGACTAAGCCAGCTTCTGTATTTTTGAGAGTGTACAATCATTTGAGCATTGATATGATATCGACATCATATCAATGCTCAAATGATTCAATATGGATAGCTTTTGAATGATAAAAGAAAGCTGATGATGACCCCCCATTTCTGAGAAGCTTCTGGGAAAGCGCGCGTAATCTGAAGCCAGCCTCAATAGCTGATCTAAACGGCCAATATAAACCGTTCAATATTTTGAAACGTAAATCTTTAATCTTCTTGAAAAACTCTAGAGACATTCATAAAAGCTGCCCCTACTCAGATCTTAAACAGCCTGTTTTGTTTCAAGCATAAAGTCTTGAATTTTGTTTAAACATTGGCTTGTTAGGCTTGGTTCAAATAAAAATAAACTAGATGCTTTCGCACCTAAATCCAAAATACACTCCAACCAAGGACTTTCATCTTCCTCAGCCATGTGTATTAACCAAGCATCCATAATGCTTGCATCTTCAAACCTAAACTCTGAAGAAACCATATCATTAGCAAAGCTAAAAATTTCTATATCAGTAGCATTTATCTGCGTAGTAAGATAAGAGCAATAGGCTTTCGAACTTGAATAAATACCCAATTTTTTACGCAAAGGACTGGCTGTATCGACAAGCTTTAGATGTTTCTTTATTAAAGGTTTTGAAGTTTGTTTTGCAACCGCATTAGATGCCAAACTAGTTGATCGGCTTGATGAAATAATAGGCACTCGCATAGCTGAAACTGGGTCTATTCCCCAATCATCATTTTTTCTATACTCTTTTTTTCGCTGACCTACCGTTCTTAGCTCTGCAGCGGTACTGACATTTTTGCTGCCAAATAACTGAAACCTCATAAGCCCACCTTTACACCCAATATTAAAACTTCAAATCTAATTAACTAAAATTAATTAAACAATTTATAAGGACTAAAAGGCATGAACGAAATGATGATTATGTTATCTCGCTAGATGATTTTGTAAGGATTTGTGAAGTAGTTTGATGGCGGATGTGATATTTAAATGCCCATTTACCTGGGGTTCACATAATATTAATCCCTTTCTTGGCAAATAGCTGTGCCCCATTGACGTGTCAATCGGCGTGCACTCAAACATCAACATCAGCCTAGTCATCGAGATAATTATGGTTATTTATGTTCAAGCTAGAACCGTATCAAAAATCTTGCTCACAATTGTTGGTATATTATTGCTTTTACATGTGTCCCAATTAACCGCTTATTACACCATTGCTGACACTGACCAGTTCGATTTCATTGAACTCATAGACTTTGATTATGAAGGTAATCTACCTTCATTTTATTCAGCCATCACGATACTCCTTGCAGCCTTTTTATTAGCTATCATCGCCCATAAAAAAGCCTTGGAGAAGCTACCCTATAGATATCACTGGTTTTTATTAAGTGTTATTTTCTTTGCATTAAGCCTGGATGAAGCACTAGGTTTACATGAGGAACTAGGTGATTTCGTTGAAAGTATGCAGATATTTGAAGCCAAGGGTTTTCTGTATTTTGCCTGGGTCGTGCCTTATGGATTACTACTTATTGTATTCCTGTTCACCTATTTCAAGTTCATTTTTTCACTCCCAAAAACTACGATGTTGAAATTTGTGAGTGCCGGTACATTATTTGTTTTTGGCGCTCTAGGGCTTGAAACTATCAGCGCAAAGGAAGCAGATTTAAATGGGTCTACAACCATGCTTTATAGCACCCTTTATACGCTAGAAGAACTCTGTGAAATGCTCGGTATCATACTTTTTATCCATGCATTGCTTGAGTATATGCGCACAGACATCGGTGAGATTAATTTCAAGCTAAAATAGAGATCCATTTTCGCCTGGATCAATATCTAAAAAAACCAGCCCTGTTAGGAGCTGGTTTCATTTAGTACGCTATTTTAATATATCGTTCAGCGTTTATTTTTTTCCTTTAGACTTCTTCCCTTTAGATCCTTTAGACTTGTCTTTTTTTCCTTTAGATCCTTTGCCTTTCGCTTTCTTGTCTTTTTTTCCTTTAGATCCTTTGCCTTTCGCTTTCTTGTCTTTTCCTTTAGAGCCTTTGGCTTTTGAACCCTTACCTTTAGACCCTTTTCCTGAACCATTTGCTTCAGGTGTAAACGATGAGATCACTATGCCACCATGCTGATCACCAACGACTAAGGGCACTGAACAAGAAGTATGGAAGTTAATAGACTGGATAACTTTGCCACCTTTCGAGATACTGACATTAGTCTCTGAGTCAAACTTAGAGCCATTATTATCAAGTATTACCGTATCGCCAATATTGACACGTTCAGATAACAAAACACCCCCTTTCTTATCGGTGAAGGTAATCAGTACTGGCTCTGCATTTTTAGAATTACCAGAACAGCTAGACTTACTTGAACCTTGATTATGCTTCGAGTCAGAACAAGAACCTCCTACATAAGTAATACCTAATTTAACGGGCTTTCCGTCAGCACAACTAAGCAGTGGAGCAGGTGCAACGATCACTGGCGCACTATCAACAGCAGGACAAACTACACTTGAGGCACCCTTAACATTCGCAGATACATCAACAGAACTCATAGTATCTTTAGTAATAAACACCGGCTTACTTTTTAAGGTAAATACATCACCTGGAGAAAGCATTTTTGGAGACTTCGACAACATTTCGCCTAGCTTGCTATCCAATACGCTTGTGACATTCACCTTGGTAGAACCTGTATTCCTCACCTTATAGCCATAAGTCACTTCAGCGCCACCAAATGGCAGATCACAACTATCAGCACCTTCACTCGAACTTGACGATTCAGCAACGATCACATCATCTTTTTGTCTAAAGTTAACCACAGACCAATTAGGGGAGGGGTCACCTTTTGAACTGTTTGCAGGGTTAGGCGTTTTTGAATCCAAAGGCGCAGGTTGGCCGGCATAATAAACAGCTGAACAACTGGTATGGATAATTTCTTCAACGCCATTAATTTTAATCATTGTTTGTGCATCTAACTGAGCGCCCACACCTAAATCAATCGTGTATCCTTTAGTGCTTGGCTTGGTCAGAATAGTCACATTACTTTCAAGGTTTACACCTGAATAAGATTCAATTATACCGCCATTTTTGTTTGCAAAAGTAACCGTCGCATTGCTCTTATTTGGCCCCGTGTAACGTAAGGTTGTCGCAGAGATTTTATCTGTGCATAACTTATCACTACTCGCTTGGGTCTTCACTGAACAGGTTTGATCAACAGAAAGCTTACACTTAACTGGCGCTGAACAGCTTATATAGGCAGGATCGTTCGCAGATACGCTAGAGCCAGTGATAGCGCCAACTGCAGTTACTCTTGCGACATTGACTTTACTACCCACTTTATCACAATACCCTTGAGCATTTAGGTTCTCAAATCCTGCATTAGCTTGTTTGATAGTCACTTGAGCGCCGACAGGAAGGTCTGCGATAAGCGTATTTGGAATATTAAGTTTATTATCCTGTACCGTTACATTCCTTAGATTTTCATCACCAATATTTTTTACAATGAATCGGTAAATAGCGTCGTCACCCAATAAACCTGATGGGCCCGTTTCTGGGGTATCGGCATCAAGAAATTCTGAACTACCTTTTAAACGCACTTGCTTCTTAATTTCGATTTCCGGGCCTGTGATACAACGAACATTGGCAGGATTTTCATCACTCACAACTAATTCTGTACTCACACCGCTCGCCATAACGCTTGCAATGTTAGACTTGTTTCCAGATGAACCTTCACACACATTTTGCTGATCAAGCTTTGCAAAACCAATTTCACCCGAATCAATCATCTGGGTCTCACCTGCTGCCAGATCAGAAATCACTCTTTCTATGCCTAGCTTAGGATCGGCAACTAAAACATTGGTTAAGGTTTCAGTACCAATATTAGTCACAATTAAGCGATAACGTGCATTTGTTGAACCGACAACACCTACAGGCACATCAATATCGGATGCCAGATCGGCATCAAAGAAATTAACACCATCAATACTGACTTGTTTCAACAACTCAATCTGTGGGTTTTCACAGGTAATATAAGCAGGGTCTTCACTGTTAACAACCCCACCAGTGGTCACACCCATTGCTTCTACTGACGCTATATTTAATAGCTCACCAATGATATCGCAACGATCAACCGCATTCAGAGCTGCAAAACCTGCATCCGCTTGCGTTAATACCAGCATATCGCCCGGTAAGAATGGATCAACATTTAATACAACATTATTGATACCCAGTGCCGGGTCATTCACCACAACATTGTAAAGCGCTTCTGTGCCATCGTTCTTAACCGTCAAACGGTAAACTGCGTCTGCACCGATAGATCCTGTTGGGCCCGTAGCCGGTGTATTTGCATCAACAAAAACACCCTTGCCTTTAATCTTAACTTCTTTCAATAAGGTAATATAAGGTTCAGCAATACAGTTGACCACCGCTGGATCATCATCATTAACCGCAATACCACTCACTTCACCCTTACCTGAAACTGTCGCGTCTTTGCTCACTGCACCAGGAGCAAGGCATACATTTGCAATGCCTAAACCCTGATAAGCTTGATTAGGGTCTGTTACTTCAATAACACACACCTCAGACGGTTCCAAAGTACCGCAAGATGCTGGAATAGGTTCATTTACTAAACCAAAATCGGGCGCATTAATCACCACATCCTCTAAGGCCTCATTACCAATGTTCGTTACTTTTAACTTATAGGTACCATTAACATCACCCACAAGACCTGAAGGCATGCCTTGGGCTAAACTATCGCAAGCATCACCCATGACATTATCAGCATCAGAAAAATCTGATAAAGCATCATCATTCAAGGTCACTAAGGTACAAATTTCTATTTGAGGAACAGGTGAAGGCTCTATCGCCCCAAGCTGCCCTTTTGACTTGCCAGAAAAATTAACATCGAAGCTTCCGGTGAAATTTGACGCTTCAGAATTCATGCTGACCGCAATATCGTAACCAGCATATAAATAATCTAATTCGCCGCCACTAACAGTAAACACGAAATCGTATAGATCTGTGACAGTACCGGTATCTCGAAAGCCAAATTGAGCAATTTCGCCGGTCAGCAACACGCCGTTAACGTCGATGGTTCCATTACCATCTAAATCGACTGCGCCTTCGACAATAAGATCAGCGCCATTAACACCGCCAAGCAAATTTCCATTTTGATCAAGCTTAATTTTAATTTCAAAATTCTTAGGCTCTAAATCGGCATCAGAAATAAACGTTACAGGAGGTAAAACTAATGCAATCGGTGCAGAATCAACCTCGAATAAACCAGAATTTGCATTAAATTCTGTGGTGCCCGTTCCTGAAAAATTAATAAGCGGAAGCTGTGGCGAAACACCAATTAACTCAGCACTGACATAAGGCGCAGCCAGCAAAGAAGATAAGGTCAACATGCCTAGTGCATTTCTCATTCGAGACCATTGATTCGTTAACTTTTTCATAAATTCCTCCTGTAAAACAACAGGCGCAACTTAGTTGCGCCTTAAACATTAAATGACTTAAGCCTGACGACCATTAAAACGTCGTGCCATCATAAGCAATGCGAAACCAAGCAGGCTCAAAGAAAAAGTAGCTGGAGCAGAAACATTAGTCGGCGCCATACCAAATGCATCAGAGTTACCAGACATAGATGATATGAAGTCAGAAAAGTTAAACTGTGACAAACTGGTTTCAGTAAAAATCACACCCGCTTCTATTCCATATAATGCAGCCAGAGACCCCGTCAACCCACCAAAGATAAATTCAAATACACCAGAACCTGAATTTGACATTGAGGTTAAAGTTCCAGCAATAAGTGTTTCCGTGCTCGCGCCAAAAACCAATGCACCAGAAATCAGTAGAGATAAATCAGCACTAGAAGAATCTGCAGTGCCCGAAATAGCAAAGCTGCTATCATAAATATTTTGTGATACGCCATTTACAGTTAATTGTGAAGCACCAAAAACACTAAAAATATCAAACTGATCAGATGCATCAGCATATTCAAACGTTAAGAAGTTGCTCTGGATATCAGGATTGCCACCAGTTAAGCCGAGTGAGCCATTAACAACAGGCACAGCATTAGCAGCACTTGAAGCCATTATCACTATAGCGATAGTTAGCTGAACTAAACCGCTAGTTAAATTATTTAAAATTTTCATTTTTCCCTCGATTATCAATTCGTAAAGTTTTATCAAGCCCATAAAAACAACTTATGAGCGATTATTTAATTGATAGTCTCTACCTACATAAAGAACTATCTACTTGAAAAACCTAAACATCTGGACGAACTAAACCATCCATTTTTGTAACAAAAAATTTCGCACAGTTACATTAGATTACAAACAATATAATCCTTTCATGAAGGAACTGATGATTCCCTTCTTAATTTGACTCACGTCACAGTTGTAAGCTGAAATAATATTCATTACTGAAATCTGCGAAATGTAAACAACTTTAAACTCATAAATCACCATGATTCAGGTCACAAAATGAATCACAAAATCGGACTATCATCAGTTTATTCATGTACAAACATTAACCAACATTTATTATTACTTAAAAAAATAATTAGGCAGTTTTCACAGCACTGTTAATAAATAATAAACATAACTCTAATATTGGCCGAACTAAGATGAGTACAAAACAAAAAGCGATCATCTATCAATCCCCAGCTCACTCATTATATTTGGGCAAACTTGAGCGCCATTTTAAAAAAAGCAACATTACGCCTACCCTGCTTATCTCTTTAGAAGATGACTTGGAGCTGCTAAATACCCAAGGCGAAGCTATTGCAAGAAGCAAGAGTTTTTTAATTTCCTCTGGAAGTGATATTTCTATAGACACACATAACGCAAAAATAGCGATGTGCTTTCTGGATGATCTTGGTAGAAATTTTGACTCTCTTGCGCCCAAAATGAAAAATAAAATTGAAAACAAAAAACAGTCCATTTATTTTGACTGCAAATTCAATGAGGAAATATTAGAACATGCTATGTATATCGACTCTAAGCGACCATCTCATGCTGAAGTGTCAGATATTCTAAATATCTGGTTAAATAAAAACATACATAAACACAGACACCTTTATGATGAACGTGTTGTCAAAGCAGTCTCACTTATTAAAGACTACCCTCATCTGAACATGTCTGTTGCTGAAATAGCAGGCAAGGTTAGCCTGTCTGTTCCCAGACTTATCCAAATATTTAAGCAAGCAACAGGAACCCCTATTCGAAGATTTAGGCTTTGGCAGAGAATTTTGGTCACTGCTGAAAAGCTAAGCCTGGGAATGACATTAACCGATGCAGCAATTGCTGCAGGTTTCTCTGACTATGCACATTTCTCCCGTACTTATAGAGAATTGAGTGGTGGAAATCCTTCAGCCGCAAGAGACAATACTGAAATACGTGCTTTTGCCAGCTAAGCAAAGATTTTTATATTCATTCAATCTTTTTTAAAAATCGCTCTACTGGCACTTAAAACTTTACTATACTCAAAATTATATGCGCAAAATATTGCGAAATTCATTTTGAGAGCATCTCTTTTTATTCATGCTCCCTCCTCATTTGCCAGCTATATTCAGACATTCATGAAAGATATCAATAAAACCAAAGAACAGTTGATTTGGGATATGAAAAAACTCAAGCAACAAACTGACAAAGAAATTCAATCAAAAGAACTTGAGTTAAAACAATTAAGCCAAGTGCTTGAAACGGTTACCTCTACACTGGACCTTGATATAGTCATAGAAAAAGTATTGAATGCCTTAAATGATATTTTTAACTTTAATCAAATCTCAATTTATTTATTCAATTCTGAAACAAACACCTTGGATATAAACCATTGGTTTGGTGATCAAGCCAATACCAATATAATCAAGCTCTTTGAAGATTACCCTCTTTCTATAGAATGGGATGATGCCTATCTCATCAAGTCCTTCCTTGATAATGAAACCCTCTATGTTTCGCCTATCACAGAAAAGTTGCTCAAACTATACTCTGCTCGCGACCGTCAAATGTTTGAGTGGAATCCTCATAAATCCATTATCATTATTCCTTTACAAGTTCAGGAAAAAGTCATTGGTGTGATTAACTTTGTAAATACAGAAGAAGCCTTTATTTTAGATGAACACGATATAGAACAGATAGAGCGCTATGTCTCTCAAATTGCGACAACCATCAATAATGCCTATTTAGTGAAAAAGACCAGCTACGCACTTGAGCAAGCAAAAGCCAAAGAAAAAGAAATCAATCACCTCAACAAGGTCATACAGGCAAGCAATGCATCGCTCGATTTTGATGAGGTATTTGCAGCGATTCTAACAGGTCTAAAGGATGTTTTTGACTTTGAAGCGATAGGTATTCAGCTAGTTGACGAAGAAAATAAACTATTAAATATTTATAAAGTGTATGGCGAAATGATAGAGCCAAAACACATTGAAAAATGGAGAAGCATCCATATTTCTTCTGAGAGCATGGTTAGCGTTTCTTCTTTTGTGTTTGCGAAAGGTGAATTAGCATTATTTGCCGACATAACACCAGATATGCCCTTTTCTGACATTGATAGGCAGATTTTTAAGGTCATGCCATTTACAGGTTATTTTGCTATTCCTTTAACCGTCAGATCTCAAAGAATCGGGGTCATCAGTTTTTTCAGACCCCATTTACCTTTTGAGCTGAATGAGCAGAAAATAAGCAAAATATCTCGTTATGTTGCCACCTTATCAAACGCCATAAAAAACTCGAAAACCTATAATGAATTACAAAGCTCATACTACAGAATAGACTCGCTTCTTAATGCAAGCCTTGAGCTATATAAATTGAAAAGCACTCATGACATTACTGAATTTACGGCCTCTCAATTAATTTTGGCCTTTCCTAAAATAACCTTAAGCATCATATTTAAAACCAGCTTTAACGATGAGAAGCTAACTATTCAGCATAACATGCCAGAAAAAGAACAAGCATTTTTTAGTGATCACTTTGATGACTTACTCTGCAAGCCTTTAAAAAATAATGAATACAATTTCATTGCAAAGCTCAATCAAATATCAAACAACACGGAAAAACCCTCAAACAAAAAAGATAGCTGGAAGTTTTTTTCCATGCATTCAACGGAAGGACTCGTTTCTGGGAAATTGATTATTAAGGGCATTAACTTAAAAACCCAAAATGAAAACACACTAAAGTTATTTATGAATCAGATAACCTCAGCGCTAGAGAACAGAGTTTTAGTCGATCGACTTGCCAAACCAAAGTTTAACACCAGAGCCTGTTGACGTTTTATCTTGGTCTTTGTTGAACCCAAAAAAAAAGCGTATTTAAAATTAATTAAATACGCCAAAAATACTCTTTAAAACAAGGCCAAATCGGCGCTCTACTCATCCACTCTTCAAATCTTAAACCTAAGTTAAGGAGAAACTTTAAGTATCAAGCTTATAAAAAATAGATGCTAATTTAATCAGAAGCCTATCATCGAGGCATGAATGAATTGATGACAAGTGAATAAGAGTGACACCATTCACATTAAAGTCACTCTTAGTTCACAAATTCTATCGCTTAAGGAAAAAACAATGGCATTGTCCTCCACTATTTTTAAAGTACAGCTAGACCTAAGTGATTTGAACAGGAATCACTACGAGACTTATAAATTGACCTTGGCACGTCACCCTTCCGAAAATGACCAGCGGATGATGCTGCGACTATTAGCTTTTGCTTTATTTGCGGATGAGCGCTTATCGTTTACGAAAGGCATTTCTAACACTGAAGAGCCTGATCTTTGGATTAAAAACTATAGCGACGAAATTGAACTCTGGATTGACTTGGGCCTTCCAGATGAAAAACGCATCAGACAGGCTCACTCCCTGTCTACAGAAGTGGTTATTTTTGCATATGGTGATAGAAGCTTAGCGACATGGCGCCAGCAATTAGATGCCAGCATTAAGCGCTTCCCTTCTTTGAAAATATTCCATATTACGGATGATGATTTAAAACAACTAGCCAGCTTAGCGGATAAAAACATGCAGCTTCATTGCTCCATTCAAGATGATGAGGTTTTTATTGGAAATGATTCGAAAAACCTTCAAATGAAAATAAACACTATTAAGTAAGTAAGTAAGTAAGTAAGTAAGTAAGTAAGCAAATATAAAGAACGCACTTTAGACTTACATTTGTATATTTTATTAAAAATAAATAGGAATTTTACCTATAATAAAAAATATTTCATCTAACCTCCTTTAGCCAATAACAGCTTTTTTTACGCCTAAAACCCCCAAAATCACACTTTATTTGTGTATTAAGGTTAAATATTAATCTTTTTTTAAGCAAGCTATTGCAAATCAGCATAGTTTTTGGCCTAATCAATTTAAGCGAACACCTGTACACTGTAAATATTTAATCGGCTTAAGGAGGCACTATGCCAAATACAACTATAGACACCACAAACAACACTAAAGAAGCTTGGTTTTCAGCTTCTTGCACAGGAATTACACAAGAAACAGCCGATACGTTTAGCTATGAGTTTTCACCTGTCGATACTCAACTAAAAACATTTTCTGCTGGCTCTCATCTTAATGTTCGTCTTCCTGCGGGAAAAAATGGCGCAATGGTAATTCGTACCTATACATTATCTTCTAGCCCCAAAACACTGCCTGCATTTAAATTAACCGTGAAACAGGTTAAAGATGGACACGTATCTAATTGGTTGGCTGAAAATCTAAAACCTGGCATGCACTTAGAATTTACTGAGCCGACCGGTGACTTTGTCTTACCAGAACAAACACCTGGCCGTTTGCTGTTTATTGCCGCCGGAAGTGGCATCACGCCTATGATGTCGATGCTGCGCTTTCTATCTGAAACAGCTAATAAAAGTGAAATCGACTTTTTATACTATGCTCGCAGCCCTGAAGACATCATCTTTCGTGTAGAACTAGATGCTCTGTGCAAGAAAATGCAAGGCTTAAAAATAAACTACTGCGTTGAGACGAAAACACCTGAGTGGTTCGGTTTAAGTGGCCGAATATGCAGCACACATTTAGAGCAATTCAACAAGCTTAACCAGCATGAAATATATATGTGCGGCCCGGCGCCCTTTATGGCTGCCGCAACATCAGAACTCAATAAACTCGGTGTTGCCGAGTATCAGACTCATAAAGAAGTCTTTGCTTTAGACCTGGGAGCGGTAAGCGTTCAAACTCAAGCAAAAGTGCAATTTAGCGGTGAACAAACAGCGACGCTAGTGAGGAAAAAAACCTTATTGGAAGAAGTCGAATCTCGAGGTCTTGAATTAGCATCGGGCTGTCGTTCTGGAATTTGTAAAACCTGTCGCTGTAAAAAAGTCAGTGGCGAAACGGTCAATTTATTAAATGGGCAACGTTCTAATAAAGATGATGAATATATTTTAGCCTGTGTCACGCAAGCCGTGACGGACACCATCATCGAACTGTAAGAAGCGTTTTTTTCTATTTGAACAATAGAGCCTACTTCAACATTAGAATATTAAGGATATATATTATGGAAAAGTTATCAACAGACAATCTCAAATTTGGTGAAAAGACTGATCATAAACCACAGCTAAGCGCAGAGCAATTCAATGCCCTTCAAGAAGAGTTAGATGCATTACGTGCTGATATTGAAGCGAGAATTGGCCAAGAAGACATCGACCACATTGAAAGCATGGTGCTGATTAAAGACCGCTTGGAATTAGCCGGACGCTTATTAATTCACTTCAGCTTAGACCCTGTAAGCTGGAGCTTGGGCGTGATGAGTTTAAGCCTTTCACATATTTTGGAAAATATGGAAATTGGTCATAACATCATTCATGGCCAGTATGATTTTATGGATCATCCTACTTTAAACTCTCGTGATTACGAGTGGGATATCGTCGGTACATCTAAAAACTGGAAGCGTGCCCATAACTTCCATCATCATGCTTATACCAATATTATTGGGAAAGACACGGATTATGGTTTTGGTTTATTCCGTTTTGCAAAAGATGTTGAATGGAACCCGGTACACTTGCTTCAGCCTTTCATTATTCCGATGAGCGGCTTGTTGTTTGAGTATTCGATTGCCTTATATGACCTGGAAATTCCGCGTTACATTTTACCGAAGTCTTTACAGCAAGAAGCGAGTCGCGATCGGATGCCCCTTAAGCAACTTAAATCTGAGCTCTTGGAGTTCATGAACAAGTCGAACAAGCTAGTCTTCAAAGAATTTGTCGCGCTGCCATTGCTAGCAGGCCCCTTTGCTGCAAAAGTCGCCCTGGGTAATGCCTCTGCGCGGGTTATACGCAATGTTTGGGCCTTTGCCGTAATCTATTGTGGGCACTTACCAGAAGGTAATTACACCTTCACTCAAGAAGAAGCGGAAGCAGAAACCAAAGGCCAATGGTATTTCAGACAAATCCTAGGCTCAGGCAATTTTACAGGCGGTTTATGGACTCACATACTAAGCGGTCATTTAAGTCATCAGATTGAGCATCATTTATATCCAGACTTACCCGCTTGGCGCTACCGTGAGTTGGGACCAAAAGTACAAGCTATCTGTGAACGCTATGGTATTCCATATCACACAGACACTTTACCTAAGCAATTAAAAACAGTAGCGGTAAATGTCGTTAAATATGCAGTACCACCCACAGAAAAATTACCAATTTGGTTACAAAAAGCACTAAAGAAGGGACAACCATTGTTATCAAAAATTCAGCGTAATGCCAAAGAAACACTGGATAAGCCAAAGCAAATTTTAGAGTCTGCTGTCCAATTAAGCTTCCCGGCCAAGAAGCAAAAAAACCAGACTAAACTGGCCTCTGCCGCTTAGTCTTTGACCTTAGGTACGCTTAAAAACGCAGGCTGTATTATCTTAAATACGGCCTGCCATAATTTATCAAGATGGATAATGACCAAAGCAACGAATAAACAAAACCTCACCATATACTTTCTGATTCACTAAGATGCCTTGAAATTTAAAAACTAAGCTATATCAATAAGACTGAGATGATATTTCTAAAAGGAGCAAAACAATGATAAAACTTTCCGAAATAAATTGTGAAGCATGCCGAAGCGATGCAAGTCAATTAAGTGAACAAGAAATAAGTGCTCAGATAAACCAACTTCCTGAGTGGTCTGTTGTTACCGAGGACGAGGTAAAAAAGCTAAGAAAAGCCTTCAAATTTAAAAATTTCGTAGAAGCCTTGGAATTTACCAATAAGGTAGGCGCTCTAGCAGAAGAGCACGGACACCACCCTGACATTCTAACTGAATGGGGTAAAGTTACCGTCACATGGTGGTCGCATAAAATTAAAGGACTTCACCAACTAGATTTTGTGTTGGCATTCAAAACAAACGAAATTTAATCATTAAACAACAATGTCGATAAGCCCTCTCTGTCTTTTTTGCCTAGTAAATCGTCTAAAGTGTAGGTTTCGAGATACTGATAAAAGCTTTCCAGAGCACCTGAGAAAATTTGTTTAAGCTGACAATGGGGGGTGATAAGACATTCATTTTTGGATGAAAAACATTCCACTAGTTTTGTATCCTGTTCCATCAAACGAACCAACTTCCCTATATTGATATCTCTTGGTGCCTGATTAAGTTTCAAGCCACCATTCTTACCTCGAACAGCCAAGACATACCCCTGAAGATTCAACTCTTGAACAATTTTCATTAAATGATTTTTAGAAATTTGATACGCCTCTGCAATTGCTTGAATGGTGACTTTTTCATGCTCTCTCAAGCCTAAATAAATTAAAACTCTCAACGAATAATCTGTATATCGGGTAATTTGCATTGCCTAATTCCATATCGAAAAAAATAGTGACTCAATATTTTAGATTGCCATATAAGATATATTCTATTTACATCTTTAAATCTTAAACGTAAACTGCAGCCATGAAGATGCATTTATTATACATATTTAAATAACATTATCCCTATTTATCAGGAGCCTTCTTATGGATTTTTTCAATACGCCTTTAGCTCATATCGCGCAAACCATTCCGGGAGCGACATCTGTTCTAAACCAATATAAACTAAGTTTTTGTTGTGGTGGCCAACATACACTCAATGAAGCGGCGTCAAAAGCAAACCTGGATGCAGAGGAAATTAATAAGGCCCTCAAAAACTTAACATCCTCACGTAAATCAGACAATAACTGGCAAGAAGCATCTAATAAAGAACTGATAGAACATATCCTTGAACGCTTCCACCAAGTGCATCGCGAACAATTAGACGAGCTTATTCGTCTAGCGGAAAGAGTAGAAAAAGTGCATGGTGATAGGCCTCAATGCCCTATCGGATTAGCAGAACACCTACACAAAATGAAAATTGAGCTTGAAAGTCATATGCAAAAAGAAGAACAAATACTCTTCCCAATGCTAATCGGTGGAATGTCGGCGATGGCTGCAGGTCCCATTAATGTCATGAAGCAAGACCATGATGATCATGCTCATGCTATCAACAAGATAAGTGAACTGACTAACAATATTACCCCGCCAGAAGGTGCCTGCAATACATGGCGAGCCCTGTATTTAGCTTTAGAGCATTTTAAAGCCGATTTAGAGGAGCATATCGAACTGGAAAACAAGGTGCTATTTGCTCGCGCATCTTAATTTATTTGCAGATAATATAGGCTAAGCGTATCGAGGCGATACGCTATTTTAAAGCTTCATATGGATATTATGGCTTAAGCTGACAGAACTACTTGCTTGAGATGAACTGTAATGCAGCCACTCAAGTGCCTCGTTTAGTTCAGAATATTTACCCATGCCGAAGTTAAAGATTAAAACCTCGCCTAAAGCCTCCCACGGTTATTAAGCTTGAATACTCTTAATTAAATTCAGCAGCGTTTGCTCTCGTTTTTCCATATCGGGAAGCATAAAACCCAATTTTTTGAGGGTATTGAAATAAGGAATCGTTTTATCCTTTGAAAAATAACACGAAAATGCATGCTTACGTATATATTCGTCAACAAATGAAGCTAACATCCAATCGTTTTCAAGCTGTTTTTGAGCCGTGGATTCAAATAAGGTATTAATTGGAATATACGGCTCCTCTATTTTAATCGAGCTTCGGTTTTTCAGATATTTGTTGATAACATAATCACAAATTTGTACGCCCACTTTACGTTGTCCCATATCAAAGGCGATACGTGCGTAAGTAGAAAGACGCTCTATCTTTGATTCCCCTTGATTTAAAACTTTCTTTACTATGTCGAATGCAAACAAAAGATGCTGATATCGTTGCTGCTTATCTAGGGTTTTATCTCTCGAACCGATATAGGCATTGATAGCTTGTCGGTAGTTTTGATCATGGGCTTCCCTTTCTTCCAGTCCACTAAAGGCTGAAATTTGTCCAAAAAAATCGGCTTGTATGGCGTCATCTTTGCCCGGCATAGCCTCAGTTTTCGTGACTAAGTAACCGTCTTTCTCGAGCTGTTGCGCCGTACTTGGCTTGCAGCAGAAAAGATTTAATAGATACGAATCAAGTGGAGCAGAAAAATTTAGTGGGGCAATAATGTCGAGGCCCAATATCAAATAATATGGTTCATAACCCAAACGTTTAAAATCACCGATTAAGGAATGATTAATTTCCTGACCATGCTTCAACTCAAACATAATTAGAGGAGAACAAGCTTCAAGTGTCTTTGACGCTTGTTTTAGAATATTGGCCTCTTCACCTTCTGCGTCTAACTTTATAAAATCGATAGATTGCCAATGATACTCTTGCTGACACTGATCTAAGGTTAGTAAATTAATCGTTAGCGACTCTTCAGAGGATTTAGTGCTGGAGGTCAGCGAGTTTAACTCAGCATTGGGTGATAAATAAAAAGTCGCGGTTCCTTTATGATCTGAAAGACCAGCTTCGATAATTTCAACCTGGTTTGTTAAATTATTTTTCTCTATCGTACTACGCAATGCTTTTGCTGTATTGGGTGTTGGCTCGAAGCACCAGAGCTTGCCATTGTCGCCTAGATTCTTTGCAATCGCCGCACTATACAAACCATAATTAGCACCAATATCTAATGCAAGCATACCTGGTTTGATGAAATTACGTACAAAGTGAATTTCATCCTCAAACCAATCACCCTGCTCTCGAAGGACATAATTTGACATAAGATTGATTTCTTCAGGCGCACAAATTTCTGTGCCATCATTCAGCGTGATAAAGGTTGTCGCTATATTCATATTCTCTATAGACCACTTAACTCTTAAGGAAAAAAGATAATACACCAAAAGCTATATCGGGTAAGTCTGTATTGATACTACTGTGATCCAGTTAGATATTCATGCTATGAACCGTTACTGGATGTCGAAGTGAAGCCCGGCAATCAGGGGAACTCAAGTTATTCGTTATTCGCTCAAAAGAGACGATGGCGGGGGGCATTTATTACCTGCGACAATTTAGCTTCCTCTTAAACTTACAGAGGCAACATCAATAATTCACCTTAAATTATGCCCCCAATGAGTCACGCTATTTCCTTCTGATCGCTACGGCGGTTCTTAAACGGCCTGATCCAAACGCTGACATTTTGTCAAAGTCTTGCTTGGCAATAGGTAAATACTGGCAGTCGACTGGCTGCTGTTGGGTATCCAAATCCGGATCATGCACATATAAGCACAGCTCATCCATACTGGTAAGCATTACCCAGTGCGGGGCTTTTTTGCCATCAAGACGATAGGTACTGATGAGCATCAAAACAGCATAACCTTCATCTAATAAAGACTGTAAATGCGTCTGAGAAATCTCTTCGTATAAGATTTCTATTTTTTTCTTGAGTGCATTTTTTAAAAACTGATCATGCACCACACGCATGATATTTTTCTTTTTAATTGAACGAACACCTTCAAGAAACAAGGGCTCTTGTGTATTTAGAAAGACACTGGCTTCAAATCCACGTTTCTTCGCTGCCAAGGCCAAGCCTATTGGGTGGCAACCGCCATGGCCAGATGTCATAAAAATCGTGGTAGCTTCTCGCCAAATGTCTAATTCATTCTCTTGACTCATTACATAGCCTGAATCCTGATTATGCATAGCCATCATCAACGATGCTGGCCCACAAGTGAATTCTGTCGTTTGCTGGTACCAAGGAATGGTTTTTTTTTCTAACTCGACTTTGCTGTGACGAATTTGCTTTTGCATACGCAAGGCATCCATATGATCATCGTAGTAATCACTATATTCACCAAATATTCGATAGCCCGACTGTTCATAAAGCTTAATAGCCGACTGATTTGATTTGGATACTTCAAGTCGCATATACAGCCGGCCCTTTTTGGCAGAATGTACTTCTAATTGCGAAAGCAGTTCACGCGCTAAGCCTTTGCCGCGCATACTTGGATTAACAGCCAATGAATATAATCGCGCTAAGCGGGTTCCTTGATGACACCAAACCAAACCATAAGCAAGGATGAGATTATCTTCTTCAGCAAGCAATAAAACGGCATGCTCAGATTGAATCCAACGCTTCATACTTCTTGGACTAAGCTTATCTGTCTGGAAACAGCTATTCTCCAAATCAACCAGAGCATTTAAATCCTCTTTATTGGCTAGACGATAAATCCATTCTTGCATATATGCTCTCTATTGCTTTCTAAAAAGTGATTGATAAGTAAATGAACTTTTAACGGCCGGCCTTCAGGTGACTATAAATTAGAAAAATATTTAAGATTTAATACTGAGAATGAGGCGATCAAAAACCTGCCATGCTTTGAATAAAACTGCTTGCTGCCAGATCGAGTCTTTCGGACAAAAGTGCTCTATCATGCGCTCTCGGTAAAACTGATAACCGGCTTCATTAAGAGAATATGGTTGATTGTCTCGCCAATAAACATGGTCGCTTAGTAAAACTTCAAATAACGCAGCCGAACCGTAAGAACCAAATTCCAAGGTTAAAAAGAAACCTTTTTCTGTCATATAGTCATGAAAACAATAATCAAGTAAACCCACTTTAGGTACAGAGAACGATGCACCTTCATGAGCATTCGCAATCGCTGCGCCAAATATGTCTTTTGCCTGCTGATTACCATGACTATTCACTGGATGGTCACTAATCAACTCACCAAAAGCCCAGGGCCCCAGACCTGTATGTAGGTCAATGACCATGGTATTTCGATTGGGAAGATCGTATCGCTCAATCACTGCTTCGATCACATTCCGGCCATGTGCAGGAGACTGGCCACCAAAAAATGGTGCCCACTTATGAACATACTGGCCGCCACTAAATATCCGATCAAAGCTTTGCTGCCCCCACTTTTCACTCTGGTTTTGCATTTCCTGATAGCGATCTTGACTATTCATTAAGGTCGATAAAATACCTTCGTATTCAGGATCAAGCATTTCAACATGTTGATAATCCACAAAGTTACGATTTAAATCTATCCCCGAGGCATCACAGCGTCTTGCCCACTGCATACCCCAAGGATTCAAGCTATGGATCATTAAAATCGCAGTGTCTTTAGGCATAAGATCTTCTGTCAGCTGCGAAAGAAAAAACTGCTGAATCGCTGAGCCACAAAACCCTTCTACGCCATGCGTACCACTGATAAAAACCAGGACTTGCTTGGCATCCAAGGGACCGAGCCAAACTGTATTCGTCCCTAAATTTTGATTTGAGTCTGTCGACGCTAAGGACCCTTGAAGCGGATAAAACTCTTGTGTCTTATCTCCAGAATAGTATTCGCAAGCCTTTAAAAAGGCTTGCTGACATTGTGTAAAGTCATAGTAAAAAAATAATTCTCCTTGTTGAAGAATGGTTTTTCCTACACTGGAGGCTAAAGCATCATGCATAGTTTAATGCCCTTTGGTTTCCAAACGTCGGTGAAATTCACCCATAATTTGCATGTAAAGTTCATCACCTAAATACTCATCTTCCACATCATGATCCAGACTTGGATTATCATTTACTTCTAGAACATAGGCTTTACCATCGACTTCTTTTACATCAACGCCATATAAGCCATTACCGACTACTTTCGCTGCCTTTAAGGCGGCATCTAATACCGCCTTTGGCACTTCAAAAGTGGGCAAGGTCTCAAAGCCACCCGAGAAAAATCGCTTGGCACTATGGTTGTAAATCTGCCAATGGTTTCGCGCCATCAAATAACGACAAGCATACAAGGCGCGACCATTGAGTATGCCTACTCGCCAATCGAAATCGGTAAACATATATTCCTGAGCCAGAACTAAAGCACTCACTTCAAAAAGCTCATCCAGTTTGGTCTTTAATTCTTCACGATTTGATACTTTATAAACCCCTTTAGAAAAAGACCCTTCAGGCATTTTTAGTATCAAAGGATAAGCAAACTTATGTTCAAGCATAACTAAAGTGTCTTCACCTGCATCATTAATCACTTCTGTTTTCAGACTAGGTACCTTTTGATAACTAAAGGCATCATGCAAGAACACCTTGTTGCAGCAGCGTAAAATCGACGCGGCATCATCCATAACCACCAATCCGATATTTTCTGCTTTGGTCGCTAAGCGATAAGTATGATGATCAATCGCGGTGGTCTCACGAATAAATAAGGCGTCGTAGAACGCTAGATTATCTAATTCATCCTTACTGACGGCTTGCGCATTGATCCCGTATTTACCGGCTGCTTTAATAAATTTAGCAATCGCTTCTTTATTGCTTGGCGGTACTTTTTCTTCCGGGTCGATCAAGATAGCCATATCCCAACGCTGACGCTTTTTCTTGCCACCCATTTTCCAGACTGTATTGGTGAAATGGGTTAAATGCGCAATAAACACCTCTTGTTGGTGTTTACCCAAGGTACTAAAAGATCGTCGTTGAATACTTAACTTGATACCCGCCTCATCACGATCAAAACTCAGCTCAAGTATCGGAGCCGGAAATTGTGAAAATATGCGTGCAGATAAATTCTGGATACTTTCGTCTTCAACTTTACCAAAGTACATCATGAACTGACGCGGCCATTCATCCTGATTCACGCCTTTCAAGCTACTTTTGAAAGGTAGTAGATCTTCGCCTACAAGAGTACGTAAGGCGTTAATCGTTTTAACACTAGGCAGAACGGTATGATTCCTGGCTTCTGCAAGCAATGAACAATAGTAACCCTTACTTAAATAAGTAGCGGTGTCACAAAGGTTTATGATGCGAGTTTTCGGTTCATTTTGCTTTGGATATTCTCGTAAATAGGTTTCAAAACTGATGACACCAGGGAAATGTTCACCTAGAGATAAGTCTTCACTGTCTACGACTATCAGGGTTTTATACACGTAAGTTCCTTGCTTATAGTAAAAATCAAAAGATGGCTTGTAATACTAAATCCCCCCTTAAAAAGTTATTCTTTACGGGAAAAAGACATTACAAAACGTAAGAGACTATATAGAGTGTGTAGAGATACTTCACAACAAAAAAATTATTGTCGTTAGAATAAATAGTACTGATATTAATCACTGAATAGTTTTTCTAATAAATCAGGGCCTGTTAACGTTTTATCTTTTCCTTTGTTGAGTCTAGTGAATATGCTCTTTGAATTAAACGATTCTATCAATTCAATTTCAAAAACAGATTGGGACGCCTTAAATACCAGCCACTTTCCATTTACCACTTACGCTTTTTTATCCGCCCTTGAAGCAAGCGGTGCTGTGTCAAAGCGAACTGGCTGGCAAGCTAAACATTTAGTCGTTAAAGATAAAGATAAACTAATAGCGGTGATACCGAGCTATTTAAAACAGCATAGCTATGGCGAATATGTCTTTGACTTTCAGTGGGCTGAAGCTTATCAAAGTGTTGGATATAACTATTATCCTAAGCTTGTTAGCGCTATTCCGTTTTCCCCGGTCACGGGTCCCCGCCTGCTAGTGCATTCAGACTATAACGAAGTGAATGTACTGGACTTTATTACCAATGAAACTAAAAAACTATTATCTGAATCTGCTTACTCCTCTTGGCATTCATTATTCTTAACGAAAGAAAAATCTGATTTATTTGCATCGAAGCTTTTAAGTCAAAGGCGTGCTGTCCACTTTAAATGGGTCAATAGATCCTACGCGTCATTCGATGATTTTCTGGATACTTGTAGCTCCCGTCATCGAAAAAACATGCGTAAAGAGCGTCGTAAAGTCATCGAACAAGGCATTCAGCTTCGACAAATAGAAGGACCTGATGTCACTGAAAAAGAATGGCGGCACTTCTATCAATTTTATCAAGCGACCTATTTAAAACGCAGTGGCCATGAAGGTTATTTAAGTGCTGACTTCTTTATCCTCCTGCAACAAACTATGGCAAAGCAGTTAATGCTGGTAACAGCAACAAAAGACCAAAAAATGGTCGGTGCAGCTTTATATCTAAAGGATGATAAGTCATTATATGGTCGTTATTGGGGAAGCTATTCTGAAGATGAATTTCTTCATTTTGAAGCCTGTTATTATCAGGGAATAGAATATTGCATAAGGCATGGTTTAAAGTATTTTGACCCCGGCGTCCAAGGGGAACATAAGTTACAGCGAGGTTTTGAACCCTATTTCACCTATTCAAATCATTGGCTTGTTCACCCTGAATTTCGCTTGGCGATTAATCAATTTTTAAAGGATGAAGCACCTTATATAGAAGACTATTTTTCGTACACCCAAACACGCCTGCCCTATAAAAAACTTGAGTAAGATTAACTTACATTTATCGACTGAAATGCAATAACAAAACCTTAGCCTTGCCCTCAAAGAACCCAAGTTTTAGAATTAATATTCATTCTTCAAGGTAAAAAGACTGTTCGTTATGGGTAAGAAATCTCGACCATTATCACTTCGTCATCCTTCATGGTGGCCAACTTGGTTTGGTGTCAGCCTATTCTGGCTGTTAGGACAATTACCCTGGAATATATTGCTAGCCATAGGCCGAACAGTTGGCAGGTTATTCTGGCTTATTGGTGGTTCTCGTAAACATACCGCGCTCACCAATATAAACTTATGTTTTCCGCATTTATCAGAAGGTGAACAACAAGCCTTAGCCAAAAAAGCCATTCTAAGCGCTGGCGAAGCCTTAACTGAAATGGCGGGCACCTTCAGCAATAAGCGAATTGATTTAGGTAAACGGCTCGAAATTACCGGCCGTGAAAATATGGAAGCCCCTTTAAGCGAAGGCAAAGGTGTTCTGTTGCTTGGCATGCACTTTACGACCATCGATGTAGGCAGCAGATTACTGGGTAAGGTCAGGCCTTTTAGTGTTGTTTATCGACCAAACAATAATCCCGTGTTTGATAAGGTGATTAAAGAAAGCCGGAGCGAGGTCGAACATTATATTGATCGAAATGATATTCGTAGTTTAGTGAAACATCTTAAAGCGGGCCGCGCCGTCTGGTATGCACCGGATCAAGACTACGGTACCAAGCATGCTGTCTATGCGCCTTTTTTTGGTGTACCTGCCGCGACAATCACAGCAAGCTCTAGAATTGCCAGAATGAGTGGCGCCACTGTCATCCCTGTCGCACATTATCGCTTGCCTCGCGGCAGATATCGTATTGAGTTTGGTGAGGCTTTAAAGAATTTTCCAACGCGTGATGATTTAGCTGATGCGACCAATGTAAACCAAACTATTGAACACTATGTTAATAAAATGCCCGAACAATATTTATGGGTGCATCGTCGCTTCAAACATCAGCCTGACAATAGAAACCTATACCAATAAAAAAGCCCCAAATCATTGAGGCTTTTTTCGATATAAGCTAAAACAGTCAGCTATTTCAACTCATTTCAAGCTTAGAACTGTTCAGCACTTAAACTCATCATATCGTCACTACCCGATCGGATTGATTCGGCTAAAGAAACCGTCTTAGGCAATAAACGATTAAAGAAGAATTTAGCGGTCTTTACCTTAGCCGCATAGAATTCTTCAGCGGTTTTTGGTGCAGCTACTTTAGCCATCTTCGCCCACATATATGCGTAAGCAGTCAGACCGAACAATTCTAGATACTCTACAGAAGCTGCGCCGATGGCATTGGCATCATCTTTAAATGTATTCAGAACATATTCTGTCGTATCGCTTAATCTTTCAAGAGCAGCAGATAAGGATATAATGAACGGTGCAATGTCAGAATTTCCTGATTCTGCTTCAATGAATTCTGCTACTTCTGCGGCAAAAATTTCATAAAACAATCCGCCGTTTGCAGCTATTTTACGGCCCATTAAATCTAATGCCTGAATACCATTGGTGCCTTCATAGATTTGAGTGATACGGGTATCACGAACCAATTGCTCTTGGCCCCACTCACGAATAAAGCCATGACCACCAAAGACTTGCTGACCCATAATACAGCAATCCAATGCTCTATCAGTTAGATAGGCTTTAGCAACAGGTGTCAGTAAGGCCACCATTGACTCAGCTTTGGATTTTTCTTCTGGATTATCAGAGTACTTAGATATATCTAAGTTATTTGCTACATAGGTAGAAAATGCACGACCGCCTTCATTATAGGCACGCATAGTCATTAGCATTCTACGGATGTCCGGGTGAACAATTAAGGGATCCGCCAGCTTATCTTTATTAACAGGGCCCGTTGCTGCACGACCTTGAATTCGATCCAGGGCATAAGCAACTGCATTCTGATATGAACGTTCAGCAGCACCTAAACCTTGAATGCCCACACTCAAACGCTCGTAGTTCATCATCGTAAACATGGCATTTAAGCCTTTGTTTAAATCACCTACTAACCAACCCTGAGCGCCGTCAAAGTTCATGACACAGGTAGCTGATGCTTTGATACCCATTTTGTGCTCGATAGAGCCACAAGTAACCTGGTTATTTTCACCAACAATATTATTTGCATCTACTTTATTACGCGGCACTAAAAATAAAGAAATACCTTTAGGGCCTGCTGGCGCATCAGGAAGCTTTGCAAGAACCAAGTGAATAATATTTTCTGATAAATCTTGCTCACCACCGGTGATAAAGATTTTTGTGCCGGTAATGGAATAAGAGCCGTCACCATTATCAGTTGCTTTAGTACGAATCATACCTAAGTCAGTACCTGCATGAGGCTCTGTTAAGTCCATTGCGCCAGCCCATTCACCGGAGTACATCTTTGGCAAGTACTTCTGCTTTAATTCTTCTGTTGCATGCGCATCAATGGCTAAACACGCACCAGCCGTCAAACAAACATATAAACCAAAAGAAATATCAGAGGCATAAAGCATCTCTTCGTATTGAGCACCGACAACTTTAGGCATGCCCATACCTTCATAATTCGGGTTACCCGTTAAACCCGACCAACCACCCTCAACAAAGGTTTTATACGCCTGTTTATAACCTGTCGCGGTCTGAACACCTGACTCATTCCATTTACAGCCTTCTTCATCACCATTTCGGCTTAAAGGGGCGATTAGCGATGCGGTAATTTTACCGGCCTCTTCCAGTATGGCGTCCGTCGTTTCAACGTCAATTGTATCCTTAGTGCCTGCCAAGGAAGCCCAAAGGTCTGAACAGGCAAATACTTCATTCATTACAAAGCGAATATCTTTTAAGGGGGCGACATAATCAGCCATATTTCTTTCCTCAGTTCTCGGATTCAAGGTATGCGATAGAGAGATTTTATCCGAATCACTCTCTACCATAAAACTTTGCGCAGCATTTTAACGCAAAAAGCCCGCTAATGCGGGCTTTTTTTTAAAAGCGTGACTTAGAAGGCAAAGTTAGCTTCTTCAACAGCCATCATAGACTCTGCGCCCGCACTAATCATTTGTGCATGAGCCAAAGTACGTGGCAAGATTCTATCGAAGTAGAATTTAGCTGTTTGAATTTTAGCTGTATAAAACGCCTCTTCAGTCGTGCCTTCAGCTAGTTTCTGTTGTGCAACTAAAGCCATTTTAGCCCAGAAATAGGCTAAACAGACATAACCTGAGTACATCAAATAGTCTACCGAAGCAGCACCCACTTCGTCTCTATCTTTCATTGCAGCCATACCTACTTTCATAGTGATGTCGCCCCATTCTTTATTCAGAGTCGATAACTGATCAACGAATGGCTTAAGACCATCATTAGCCTCATTCTCTTTACAGAAAACGTGAACCAACTTAGTGAAGTGCTTTAATGCAGCACCTTGAGTCATTAGAACTTTACGGCCTAATAAATCGAGTGCCTGGATACCTGTTGTTCCTTCATAAAGAAGTGAAATACGGGTATCACGAACGATTTGCTCCATACCCCATTCTGCAATAAATCCGTGACCACCGAATACCTGAACACCGTGGTTAGCAGCTTCATAGCCAGCTTCTGTACAGAACGCTTTAAGAATTGGTGTTAGAAAACCTAGCATATCATCAGCTGCTTTTTGCTCTTCACCTTCACCATGTTGAACTAAGTCAGCTTGCTGAGCAGCAAAGTAGATCATTGCACGTGAACCTTCAGCAATCGCTTTTTGCGTAAGCAACATACGGCGAACATCTGGATGAACAATAATTGGATCTGCTTTACCATCTGGATTTTTAGGGCCAGTCAATGAACGCATCGCTAAACGCTCTTTAGCATAGGCGAGTGCACCCTGAAATGAACCTTCAGCAGCCGCTAGACCTTGAATTGAAGTACCGATACGAGCAACATTCATAAAGGTGAACATGCAGTTCAAACCTTTGTTCTCAGGGCCAATCAACCAACCTTTAGAGGCATCAAAGTTCATGACACACGTTGAGTTACCGTGGATACCCATTTTGTGCTCGATAGAACCACATGTTACGTTATTCTTCTCATCTGGATTGCCTTCAGCATTGGGTAAGAACTTCGGCACGATAAACAGAGAAATACCTTTCGTTCCTTCAGGCGCACCAGGAAGACGTGCTAATACAATGTGAACAATATTGTCCACCATGTCGTGCTCACCCGCTGAGATAAAGATTTTAGTGCCGGTAATTGAGTAACTACCATCTGCATTTGGTTCAGCTTTAGTCGTCAGGATACCTAGATCAGAACCACACTGAGGCTCCGTTAAGCACATGGTACCGGTCCACTCACCTGAGATAAGTTTAGTTAGATAAGTTTCTTGCTGTTCTGGTGTACCGTGTTCTTCGATAGTTGCACGAGCACCATGACTTAAGCCTGGATACATCCCCCAAGACCAGTTTGCAGTTCCAATCAATTCACTTAGCACAATATTCAATGACTCAGGCAAACCCTGGCCACCGTGCTCTACAGGTGCATTCATTGACGGCCAGCCACCTTCAACAAACTGCTTATATGCTTCTTTAAAGCCTGTTGGCGTTTTAACGCCATCTTCGCTCCAAGTACAACCTTCTTGGTCACCAACAGCATTCAATGGCGCTAAAACTGTTTCACAAAACTTTGCACCTTCACCAATGATAGCTTCAACCATATCTGGAGATGCTTCGTCTGCGCCAATATGGCTATAGTGTTTTTCGCTGTCCAAAAGTTCATTCATAATAAACTTAATTTCGCGTAGGGGAGCTTTGTAATCTGGCATAGGTGTAACCTCAATTAAAATTATTTACGTTTTAACACTTTGATAAAAAGAGAATTCATATCAATTCACCAACAAAATAAAATTTACGTTTTAATAGAGTCGTTGAGTTGGTAAAGATAGTTTTTGAGCTTTTACTCAAATTAAAGCATCAAATATCAAACGACTGTTTGAAACATACGTTTGCTTTAACCTTTTGTCAAGATTCGGTGAGCCTGAAATCAATAAATTTCTTACTTATATAAGGACAAAAAATAAGGATTATTTAGCCACGACACAAAGACAATAAGGCAATTTCTTAAGTAAAACAAAAGACTAGCAGAGTTTGATAAAAGCGTAGAGGAATATTAAGGGATATTTGTAAATTTTTATTTTTTTCATGCAAGAATAAAAATTATCAAACCAATGCATCGACTAAATTAACTTTCTCATTTTCAGCGACTGATTGAAATTGATCCAAAGATTTACTTATGTAAACAGGATTAGAGTTGGATGACGAGCTCGTATCGTTATTTTCTTTTGACTGATTATCTTGGTCACTTAGACCTTCATATTTCTGTCGGGCAAGCTCGGCTTGTGCTTCTGATATCGATCGCGCGGCTTGTGCCGCAACCATTTGGTCTTGCGCCGATGGTTGAGCTGGCGCTGTAGCCGCAGCACTCACAACAGTCATTTTTGTGATCGTTGCTTGCGGGTTTCCTGCTATCGGTGAGACATCAATGGGCACCTCTCCGCCAACCGCATAACGCTTCCCATCTGGCCCAGCCTGATAATTAAATGAAATAGCGCCCGTATATTGCCCACCAACAGACTTATGTGCCTGCTCATGGGCGCGCACCTCGAGATCTCTTGCTTTCAATTCTTCAATTATTTTGAGCTCATTTTCTGATGACTCAACACTAGTAGAGACAGATTCATTAGCTCTCTTTTCTAAGCCTTCTTTACCCTGTTCATTTGGCTCTTTATCTTCTATGTCACCTGAAATCAAAGTTGAAGGCTTGGATAAAATCGCATTTTCAGCTAAGGCTTCTGAAGAACTTGATTCTCTTGAAGGCGAAAGTTGGTTTTGGTTTGATGAATAAACTGTTGGTTTACTATAAATAGGTGGAATAGTAGATGCTGCAGGCTTTGATGAAGACAATTCAACATTAACTGAAGGGTTAAAGCTGACTGAAGCTAATTCACTTGAACTGACATTAACATTTTTTGAAATAAATGATGTCGACTGCCCTGTAGAACCAGGACTTGAAGGTAAAGCATTGTTTGAAGGCTGGAGAATCATAACGAGACCTTGGTAATCATGTTATACAGAGGGTCAACTTCAGTTATGTTTCTCATAATAAGAATGTTTAAGCAAAAACCATCAGAAACTAGAGACGATAGCCTAAACCATTGTATCTAAAATTGTACCCAATACTTCATCTGCCGTTTTCACAATCTGAGCTGAAGCCTGAACTGATCTTTCATACAGCTGTAAATCAACGATTGACTCTACAACATTATTTTGACTCGCAGCACCATTTGTTCCTGAGCGGACAATATCTTTAGCTGCCCGTTCAACACCTTGTGTTGCATTTTGGATACCTTGAATACCTGATTGCATAATTGAATTCACGGTCATAGTCATTACCTATGTAATATATGCGTTAGTACATCCATCAAAAAATTTAAGGGTCACTAAGAAAATATTTTACTAGCAACTTAGAATACACCTGTTTGAATTAAAACAAATAACTGCTCACTTTTCAACCAAAACCATAAAGCCGTAACAAATCAACACACCAGCTTACGACAGTACCGTCAAGTCTATCTGTTCAATCAAAGAGCCAGGTTCTTGACCTTCGATATAAGGCAATATGCCGAGACAAGGTGCAGCAAGAGCGGATTTCAGTGTTGCTATATTTTGCTCTTCGTAATCCATCCTGTGTTTTTCAACTCGATTGCCTAGCCATCCTGCAACCTCAAGCCCATCCTTTCTAATGGCTTCTGCTGTTAGTAAGGCATGATTTAAACAACCCAACCTCAAGGCCACTACAAGTATCACTTTCATTTCTAGCTGCTTTGCAATATCAGCCATCGATTCACTCGGACTGATCGGCACACGCCAACCACCCGCACCTTCAACTAAAACAAAATCTGCCGGCGTCATCAGCGCGCCACGACAATACCCCACAACTCGATCTGCACGAACGGTTTTAGATTCCAGTGCAGCGGCTATATGTGGAGAAGCCGGCACTTCGAGAGCAATTGGATTGACCTGGACATAAGGCAACTTAACAGACATATTTGCCATCAAGGCAAGTGCATCTTCATTTTGCCACTGAGTCTTACCGTTGGGTAATTCAACCAGATCACAGCCGGCCGATACGGGCTTTAAGGCAAGTGTTTTAAGCGACTGCTGCTCGGCTGCTTTCAAGATGGCGCAACACGCAAATGTTTTACCAACCCCCGTGTCTGTTCCAGCTACAAAATACATTTGCTTCATACCAACCTCTTCTGCTATCAAAATACACCCCACCCTAAGCCTCCCCTTAGCAAGGGAGGGAATGTTTAGTTTAAAGCTTCTCCCCCTGCCAAGGGGGGAGGCTGAGAGGGGGTAAGGTTTCTGGCCAGATATTGCTTAAGTAAGTGACTTTCGAATCAACTCTATATATTTAACGCATTTTTCATTAAAACACCCCATAAGACTTCATAACTTGCAGGCAAGTAGCTTTCATCCACTCTAAACTTTTCGTATGCGGATATAATGCCGCTAAGCTTGTGCCTTCCCATTAGAGTGGTCGAACGACGTGCGTTTAAGTTGTGAGCACCGAGCGCTTTTAGCTCTCTCATTAATTCAGTGAGTTTTTGGTATTTTAAAACCTTGCATCCCTCACTCAATAAACCCACTTCAAAACCTGATAGCTTGATCGCTTCTTGGTAATCTTCCTCCCTGAAAAAATCATTCACATGCTGTTTATCATCAAGCTCAGACCAGGCTTCTTTGAGCTCCTTCAAGGAACCATCTAATAAGGTGGAAAAAGCAAAGACGCCCTTAGGGCTTAAAACACGTTTTATTTCTTTCATTAGATTTGGTAAATCTGAACACCATTGAATCGCCAAGCTTGAGAAAATCAAATCGATTGAGTTACTTTTAAAGGGTAATGACTCCGCATCTGCTGTTATCCAGGAATTGTCTGAAGCGTGATGATGCTTTGCGTACTTAGCCATGTCCTCGGATAAATCCATACCGATGTATTTAGCATTAGAAAACTTTTGCTTAAGCGCATCAGAAAAGTGGCCCGTACCGCAACCCAAATCGACCATAGTTCCGGGTGAACAATTCGGGATTTTTTCTATTAACTTATCACCTACCCAGCGTTGAAAATATGCAACCGAGTCATAGGTGTTTGCGGCTAAGCCAAAAGAATGCGCAATCATTTTTTTATCAATAACATTCATGCCCTAGTCACGCTATTACATTTAACTGCTCGCATAGTTAGCATTTTTTCTCACTTAAAGAATTTAAATAATCCAGGATTACTTCTGCCAGATTCTGAGTAAACAGACCAAAAGGAAAATGCCCCATTCCTGGAATAACTTTCACCTTAAAACTTGTATTTTTTCTAAATAGATCACTTGCGGACGCGGCGTTGATTAAGGCATCATTTTCACCCAATATCACTAGTCCGGGTAGCTGGATAGAATCTATTTTCCTTCTAAGATCCAAGCTCTCTAAATAATCCAGACCTAGAGAAAGCGTTGCCCAAGCTGGCAAGGTTTCTGCGTTAAACACGCGCTTTAACAAGCGCCGGTCTTCTTTATGACTCTGACTACCCTCCACCAACAAATGCGTAAATAAACGAAGTAAAGCTTTTGTGTCTTGATCAGCAACAAGGCTTTTTAAGCGCCTAAAATCTGCTCGCGAAACGCCTTCAAAAAAATCTGCCTTTTCTAAAAAACAAGCCGATGAATTTAATAAAATAAGCGCCGCGGGTTTATTTTTAACGCCATTTAAACTTGCGTAATAAAGCGCCAACATGCCACCTAAGGACCAAGCCATTAACACGGTATCAGGCCTTATCAACTCATCAATTTTACTAACAACACCAGTAAGCTCAAACTGATACACATCATCTAAAACATCTAAGTCATAGCTAGGGGGAAGCTTAGACCTTAACTCATCCAGCATGGCTGAAGATGCCGCCCAACCATTCAAATACAGTAAATGCATTAAATACAGCCTTCCAAACCAGGTCTAGTCATCACTGATAAGGCCCTGTCGTAAAGCATCACCAAGCACTTCAAGCAAACGATCTATCTGTGCAAAACTATGTGCTGCACTAAGGGTAATTCTAAGCCGGGCAGTTTTATCTGGAACGGTGGGAGGACGGATAGCTCCAACCAAAATTCCTTGCGTTTTTAAGAATTCAGCTAGCGCCATCGTTTGAAAACTTGAACCAATGACCACAGGCTGAATTGGAGTAAGGGATGGCATTAAGGCATAACCTAAAGCACTGACTTTTTCTCGAAAGTATCCAATAAGGGCTTTTAAATGTTCGCGAGATGAGCCCGCAGATTTTATAAGTTCTAAGCTTTTGCGGGTGGCGGCCGCAACAGAAGGCGGCATTGCGGTAGTATAAATGTAAGGCCTGGCAACTTGCGATAAGTAGTCTATTAGTTGTTCTGAACCAGCAACAAAAGCACCGCTCGTACCAAAAGCCTTGCCAAAGGTGCCCATCAAAACCGGCACCTCATCTTGAGATAAACCTAGCGAAGCAATAGTTCCCTGACCATGCTCCCCCAATACACCCATGCCATGCGCATCGTCTACCATTAATAAAGCATCATAAGACGTTGAAATTTTTGCCATCTGATCAATATGCGCGATATCGCCATCCATACTGAAGACACCATCTGTCACAATGAGGCTTTTCTTGATTTTTTGATCTTGCGTAAATTTCGTTAAATAACCTTCAAGACTGCGCATATCATTATGAAGAAAACGCTGAAAACGTGCGCCACTAAGTAAGCCTCCATCTAACAAAGAAGCATGATTTAACTTGTCTTGCAGCACCAAATCCGACTTATCAACTAAAGAGGACACTAGTGCCAAATTTGCCATATAGCCGCTAGAAAAGACTATTGCCCGGTCACGTCGGGTAAACTCTGCCAAGTCTTTTGCAAGTAAGTCGTGTTCTAAATGATGACCAAGCACTAAATGTGAAGCGCCACTACCGAAACCATAGGACTCTATCGATTTAATAGCCGCTTCACTAACATCCGGATGATTAGCTAAACCAAGATAGTCATTACTACAAAAGGCCAAATAAGGTTTACCGTCGACCTGCACATCAACACCCTGAGCGGACTCCAGCACTTTATGATGACGCAAAAGCCCTGCCCTGGATCGTTCTTCAAGGGCTTTCCGCCATGTATCTTGAAAGGCAGCCAATTAGTTCACTGTCTGGGTATTGATCAAACCTGAGTCTTTATTATTTGAAGCCGCTTCATAAAAAAGATGGTCATGGGCTTGTGCATCCATGGCTTTTGCAAGCAGAGCTTCTTGCTCATCATCAGACTTTTCAATGCGCTGCTCGGGTCTTAAACCCAAGCGCTTAAATAACTGCATATCTTTATGTGTTTCTGGGTTTGGTGTCGTCAACAAACACTCACCATAAAATATCGAGTTCGCGCCGGCCATAAATGCCATCGCCTGCATTTCATCCGACATGCTTTCACGACCAGCAGATAGGCGAACATGACTCTGAGGCATCAAGATTCGAGCAACTGCGATACACCGAATGAATTCAAAATTATCGATATTCTCAACATTTTCAAGAGGCGTACCCTTCACTTTAACCAGCATATTGATAGGCACGCTTTCTGGTTGAGAGGGAAGATTCGCTAATTGAACCAAGAGACCCACGCGGTCTTTCGCTTCTTCGCCCATACCCACTATACCGCCACTACACACCTTCATACCTGCATCACGAACATGAGAAAGCGTATCCAAACGGTCTTGATAAGTCCGTGTGGTGATAATTTTGTCGTAATACTCTGGCGAGGTATCAAGATTATGGTTGTAATAATCCAAGCCAGCATCACCAAGTTGGGCCGCTTGATCTGATGTTAGTTTTCCAAGCGTCATACAGGTTTCAAGGCCTAATTGTTTTACGCCTTTGACCATTTCCAAGACAAATGGCAGATCCTTTTCACTAGGATGCTTCCAAGCAGCGCCCATACAAAAACGGCTACTGCCTTTTGATTTTGCTTCACGGGCTTTTTCGAGTACTTTTTCTACTTGAAGCAAACGCTCTTTTTCCAAGCCAGTATTGTAATGACCGGATTGAGGACAATACTTACAATCTTCAGGGCAAGCGCCGGTTTTTATTGATAGAAGTGTACTAACTTGAACCTGATTCGGATCAAAGTTTTCACGATGAATGGTCTGAGCTTTGAATAAAAGGTCATTAAATGGCAAATCAAATAAAGCCTGTACTTCTTCATTCGTCCAAACATGGCGCATCGTCATAGCATTTTCCTGAAAATTGAATCAATATTGAGCGTATTAAAAAGCAGTTGATAGGAAGTCAATCTGTCTCGAATAATCCCAAGGATAGCTGTAATGATAAGAATCCCCAAAAACTTGTCAACCAAATTTTCATATATGGTTAACAAGTTAACTATTTTGAACACTCAATACTTCTCTTTTGGCTCAATACTTGAGCGATTAAGCTACCAAAGAAGCTGCTATCTCTGTGATGAAACAACAAAAGAACATGCTTATTTTTGTGATGATTGCGACCTGGACTTACCGAAACTAACAACTAAGTGTTCCAACTGTTGTCTCCCCGTAAGCTTAGAAACCAAGGATGCTTTCACAGGCAAATTATTATGCGGCGAATGCATCAGTAGCCCGCCTAGCTTTAGTCAAACAGTCTGTATATTTGAATATCAATTTCCAATAAATCAAATTATCAAAAGAATAAAGTATTCCAGCCAACGATATTGGATAAGACCACTGAGCCACTTGCTTATTGTCGAAGTCATTGACGCGTATCAGCATACAAATCACTTAGCCTGGCCTGACATGCTAATTCCCATCCCTATTCACAAATCAAAAACCAAAGTAAGAGGCTACAACCAGGCAGAATTGATCGCCCAGCGCTTAGCAAAAAAGCTACACATACCTTTAGCAAAAAAAATTCTGATAAAAACTAAAAGCACAGAGACGCAAGTACAATTAAACAAGCTAGAACGGATGAAAAATTTGCAAGGATCACTTTCTATTTCGACTAAATACTTTAACAGCAACAGCCTAAAGGACAAGCATATTGCTTTAATAGACGATGTGATGACCACGAAAGCCACCTGCGAACTGGCAAGTAGACTCTTATTAGAGGCAGGCGCTACTCAAGTAGATGTGTGGTGCCTTGCAAGAACGCCTAAAAGAATATAGGCGTGATTATTAAAAAACTAACTTAACTTGGCCACAACCAGCTTAGCAATGGCCAAGGAAGACGTTAGACCAGGCGATTCTATGCCGAATAAATTGATATAGCCCCTGATACCGTGCTCATCTTCGCCTTGAATACAAAAATCTGCTGCAAGATCCGATGGAGCAGCTATTTTTGGCCTTATGCCAGCGTAGTCGGCATAAAGTTTTTCTTCATCTATAGTTGGCCAATACTTTTTGATAGCGTCTATAAAGTCAATTTTTTTCGATTCATCCACCTGATAATCAAACGATTCATTACCTGACAAACATTTAAGGCCTGACAAACATTTAAGGCCTGATAACCACTCAACATCTGGCCCAAACTTTGCCGAATGATTCATATCCAAAGTCAAATGAACACCTAAACCACCATGCACAGGCACCGGATACACTAAATGCTTAAAGGGCACATTACCCTGATAGGAAAAATAGCTTCCTTTAGCAAAATAGGCTTTTGGTAACATGGCTAAAGGGAAGCCCTGTAGATTCTGACTAAAAGAAACGGCATTCAAGCCTGTGGCATTAATGCATTGTTTCGCCAAAATTTTTGTAGTGTCACTTTCAGACATTAAGTGAATACCAAGCGAATCAGTTTTAATGGCTTTCAGCTTGGTATTAAAGATGCACTGACCGCCTGCATTTTCAAAATCTGCCTGTAATTGCAACATATAAGCATGGCTATCAATGATGCCGGTTGAAGGTGAATGCAGAGCGGCAATTGAACTTAACGCGGGCTCTATGGAATGTAATTCTTTCTGCGCTAAAAACTGCAAATCCAGAACACCATTATCCTGAGCGTGCTGTCGTATTGTTTCTAAGTTCAGCACTTCTACTTCATTTTGAGCAACAAGCATTTTACCTAACTGTTGGTGGGGGATATGCTTTTCTAAACAATATTGATAAAGCAGCGCCTTCCCTGCTACACACAACTGCGCCTTTAAACTGCCTTTCGGATAATATATTCCTGCATGAATGACCTCACTGTTACGCGAAGATATACCCTTTCCAATGCCCTCTGTTTGCTCAATTAAAACGACTTCTTTACCTTGTTTTGCTAAAGCTCTCGCTACTGCCAAGCCAACAACGCCGGCTCCGACAACCAAACATTCAATATCAAATTGCTCCATGGCCAAAAAGATACCCCAGCAAGAAAAATCAAATAACAGCCTATAATAAAAAGCCTCCCAACTGAATCGCTTTTTTGGCTATTTAGAGGGGAGGCTTTTTATACACTTAGCCGTTCAGTAATAGAGATTACTTAGTAGCTGCTTTTTCTACTGTTGCTTTCACAACACCCACAACACGTCTATTTTTAGCACGACCTTCTGCTGTTCCATTACTTGCAATCGGGTTTTCTTCACCATAACCAACGGCAGTAATGCGATCTGCCGGAATTTTGAACTCATTAATAAGAGCTGTTCTTACAGCATTAGCACGCTGTTGAGAAAGCCACTTATTATAATCTGCTGCACCACGATCATCTGAGTAACCTTCAACGGTTACGTCTATCTTATCGAACTGCTTCATAAAGTCAGCCACTTTCTGGATTTCAGAAAAGTTGGCAGCCGTCACAATTGAACTATTATTCGCAAACTTCACATTCATTGCGATTTCAACTGTTTCAGCCAGCATAACAGGGCAACCTGTTGCATCAACCTTAAATGCTGCATTGGTATTTGCACACTTATCATTTGCATCAACCACACCATCATTATCAGAATCTACCGGGGCTGGAGCAGGTTTAACAGGTGCTGGTTTGACAGGCGCTGGAACCGGTTTTACAACTTTTTTCTCAACAACCACAACAACTGGCGCTGGCACTTCTTCTACAACAGGTGCAACTGATCGGCCAAAGGCATAACCAACTGCTAAACGCGCACCAAACTCTGTTACTTCATTATCGAGACTGTTCATCGCCATTAACTCACCACGAAGCACAATATTGTTATCAAAGTATTTTTTAACACCCAAACCTAAGTTAACAAGTGACTCACTAAAATCATTACCCGACTCAGGTGAAAATTCCAAATGACTGAAACCAGCTGAAATAAATGGCCGTGTAGAGCCCTGTTTTAGATGAAATAGTGTACCTAAGTTAATTCTTTGTGCATCTAATTCAGTAGAAGAGTTACTTGCATCTGCAGTGTAATCAGATAGCCAAGCCTCTAAAGATATCATCTCATTTAGCGGCAGTTCAAGACCACCCTCTAAGCTATAAGCATCATCAAGATCACGCAGATCATCATCGAACATATAGGTGCCAGCACCGATATAGGCTTCAAAATCCGGATACTCATCCGCAAAAGACACTGCTGATACACTTGCTGCTAAACAGGCTAATAATAGCGTTTTTTTCATATGTAACTCTCCTAGTTTTGTAATTCAGTTTTCGTTTTAATTTTTATAGGTCATTCTTGTTATGATTACTTTAACTAGCTTGCTAAAGTAGCATTTATGCATAAGATGTGCACTATACTTATGATTTTTCCCTCAAGACAACATATATTTTTTGTTGAAATAAGCATTAACAGTTATCAATTCTACAGTATTTCTAGATATAAGAAACATGCCATATCAAAAGTGCTTGAATAAAGAAAACATGTCCTCCATGTGAAGGCCTACGAGACCAGCTAATTATCATGTTAAACTAGCGCACGACCACCCTTAAGCCTTTTTGAGTAAACTAAAGTGCAAAACATCAACTCAGACCACCCTTACGACCAACTTACGCCCGACTTTGTCTTAGATGCAATCGAGTCAATAGGCTTACTTACAGACTCTCGAATTTTAAGCTTGAATAGCTATGAAAATAGAGTCTATCAAGTAGGTATTGACGAAAGCCAACCTGTGATAGCCAAGTTTTATCGACCGTTTCGCTGGACTAAAGACGCTATTTTGGAAGAGCATCAGTTCACTCAAGAGCTCTTAGCTAAAGATATATCCCTTGTGTCTCCTTTAGAGATCAATGGAACAACACTTCACCTCTATCAAGGCTTTTATTTTACGATATTTCCTCGTCAAGGCGGACATGCACCCGAGATAGATTGCCCTGACACACTGTTCAGGATCGGCCGAAATATTGGTCGTATCCACCAAGTGGCTGGCAATAAAAACTTCAAGCATCGCAAAAGCTTATCTGTAGAAGAATGGGCAATACAGAGCAGTCACTACCTCTTACAAGAACATTTTATTCCGTCTTCACTTATTCCTGCTTATGAAACCTTAAGCAAGGATATCATTCATAAAATAACAGCCATTTGGAATTTAACATCCTTCACGCCCATTAGGCTTCATGGTGATTGCCACTTAGGTAATATTTTGTGGCGAGATCAGCTAGCACACTTTGTTGATTTTGATGACTGCATGAACGGCCCAGCCATACAAGATATCTGGCTTTTGCTTTCTGGTGACCGCCATCAGCAAACACAGCAACTGCTAGAAATTATTGAGGGCTATAAAGAGTTCTGTGAATTCGACCCAAGAGAATTAAAGCTAATTGAAAGCCTTAGAACACTGAGAATGATGTATTATTCTTCTTGGCTTGCGAGGCGCTGGTCTGATCCTGCATTCCCTTTATTCTTTCCTTGGTTTAATACCGAAAGATACTGGTCAGATCACATACTAGAACTTAGGGAGCAACTTGCAATACTTGATGAGCCACCGCTTCAGCTTCAACCATAAGCTTAATTCTAACGATCATACAAAAAATTTACGGTTTTGATAAAAATGCATAACGAAAGCAGCCCAAGCAGTCACAAAGAAGACAAAGTCAGCAAACGCACACTCGTCATCGCAGTGTTTGTATCTGTTTTCGTGACTTTTTTTGCACTTGAATGGAATGGCTTAATTCAACACAATGAAAAAAAAGACGATTACCCCGTTGCTGAATATAAAGCGGTGTTTATAGAAAAACAGGAAAACAAACAATATCGCTTATCCCACAAACCTTCTAATCAAACAGCTATATGCAATGGAGGTTATCTTTTTATCACCTCTGATATCGATGATGGCATGCAAGGCTTATTGGTTGATTATAAAAATCGCGGCGTTCGCTGCATTCCAGAAATGTTTAAATCACAAACCGACAAATGACAAAGATCAAAGCAGATAATATATTTGCCACACCTTTAACAAAAGTGACTGATTTTGCCTTTGATGAAGCTGTTGCACGGGTTTTTCCAGATATGATCAGACGATCAGTGCCTGGATATACCACCATCATCCCCATGATTGGCGTGATAACAGAGCATTATGCTCAAGCTGGAACAAGCTGTTATGACCTTGGCTGCTCACTGGGTGCATCGACATTGTCAATGCGCCACAGTCTGAAAAATAAAAGCTGCGAACTGATAGCGATCGATAATTCAGCTGCGATGCTCGATAGATGCCGTCACTACATTGAGTTAGATAACGATCCAACGCCTGTAACATTGGTCTGTGCAGATATTAATGATATTGAATTCAAGCCAAGTTCCGTCATCACCTTGAATTTTACTCTGCAATTTATTGCTCCAGATACCCGCCTGATACTGCTTCGTAAAATATTTAAAGCTCTGAAACCAGGTGGCGTGCTGATTTTATCTGAAAAAATTTGTTATGAAGATCCTGACGAACAATCTACTCTTGAACAACTTCACTGGGATTTCAAACGCGCAAATGGCTACAGTGAACTTGAGGTAAGCCAAAAGCGCTCAGCGCTAGAGCAAGTATTACTTCCAGATAGCTTAAACACCCATAAAAACAGGTTAGAAGAAGCAGGTTTCCATTCTTCTTATATGTGGTATCAGTGTTTTAATTTTATGTCTTTAATCGCGCTTAAAAACAAACCATAGAGAATATCGTTATGGATTTTCATCCGCTGTATGATGATTTATTTTCATTTATGCAAACCAACAAGCTAAATTCCTGGCTTGAATCTCTCGTTCCCTTATTAAGGCATAAACTCCAAGAAAAGCCTCACGGCGACTTATCCAGATGGTTGGATGCTTTTCACGACTTGCCAGATATTCAAGCAGAAGAAGTTAATTTAAATCACTCTGCTATAAGTGCATCTAACAAAGTGCCTTTATGCTCAGAAATACAAGAAAAATTACGAGATGCTTTATTTCGATTAAGTCCGTGGCGCAAAGGCCCCTTTGAATTATTCAATATTCATATCGATACTGAATGGCGTTCAGATTTCAAATGGGAAAGGATAAAACAACATATCAGCCCCTTAAGAAACAGAGTCATTCTTGATGTTGGCTGTGGCTCGGGTTATCACGCCTGGCGCATGCTCGGAGAAGATGCCAGACAAGTCATCGGTATCGACCCAAATAATCTGTTTCTGATACAGTTTGAGGCCATTAAGAAATATTGCGGACCTAAGGCGCCTATACATTTCTTGCCTGTCAGAATGGAAGATGTGCCAGCACAACTTGAAGCCTTTGATACCACCTTTTCAATGGGTGTTTTGTATCATCGAAGATCGCCTATCGATCATTTACTTGAGCTAAAAGGCACACTGAGACCTGGCGGTGAATTAATACTTGAAACATTAGTGAGTGAAGGTGAATTAGGCCATTCTTTAATGCCTGAAGATCGTTATGCCATGATGCGCAACGTTTGGTTTATCCCCACAATCGATACACTTAAATTATGGCTTACCCGCGCCGGATTTAAAGATATTAAGTGCGTCGAAAAAAACCAAACGTCTTTAGACGAACAAAGATCGACAGAGTGGATGCAATATCAATCGCTGGAAGACTTTCTTGATCCCGAAGACATCAATAAAACCATTGAAGGTTACCCTGCTCCGCTTCGTGCGACTTTTGTGGCTACGAAATAAATTCGGTGTTTCATCAAACACATTTCGACGGGCTCAATGAGCGGATATTTTCGTTCCCTGAGCTCCGTCGAAGGGCCTTTCAAATTAAACTCCGAGCTTCATCTAACGCATTTCGACCCTTCGATAGACTCAGGGCAGGCAACTCAATGCGCGGTAATGTTACTCACATAAAAAAGCCCGGCAATCTAAAAGAAGGTCGGGCTCACTTAAAGCATCAATACTTAATCAAAAGGGTGCCTTAAGACAATAGTCTCAACACGATCAGGGCCTGTAGAAATAATATCGACAGGTGCCTCAATCTGCTTTTCTATATATTTTATATAGCTTCGCGCGTTTTCTGGCAACTCTTCAAGCGTCTTAGCACCTAATGTACTTTCTGACCAACCAGGAAGCGTTTCGTAAATAGGCTCTAAATCTTCATAGCCACGACCATCTAGAGGCGGTCGCGTTAACGCTTTGCCTGATTTAGTCTGATAACCAACACATACTTTAATGGTTTCTAAACCATCCAATACGTCTAGTTTCGTTAAACAAATACCAGAGACAGAGTTAATCTGAATCGCATGACGCAAGCCAACCGCATCAAACCAACCACAGCGTCTTGGACGACCCGTCGTCGCGCCAAACTCATGACCTCTTTTAGCCAAATAAGCACCTTGATCATCAAACAATTCTGTTGGAAAAGGGCCTGAACCCACTCGCGTTGTATAGGCTTTGGTGATGCCTAAAATATAATCCAGATACATTGGTCCAAAACCACTACCCGTAGCGGTACCACCCGCTGTGGTATTAGATGAAGTCACGAACGGATAGGTACCATGATCAATATCAAGAAGCGAACCCTGCGCACCTTCAAACAGGATATTTTCACCTGCTTTACGACAACGATGCAGTTCATCCGTGACATCTATCGCCATCGGTAAGATGATTTTGGCCATTTCAAGGGCATCATCTAAAGTCTTTTGATAATCAACCGCCGGAACTTTATAGAAATTTTCTAGAACAAAATTATGGTATTCCATAATCTCTTTCAGTTTCACAGCAAAACCAGCTGGATCAAGCAAATCACCCAGACGCAAACCACGGCGAGATACTTTATCTTCGTAGGCAGGCCCTATCCCTCGACCCGTTGTGCCTATTTTGTCGACACCTTTCGCAAGTTCACGAGCTTTATCAAGTTCAACATGATAAGGCAAAATTAATGGACATGCTAAGCTCAACCTTAAGCGCTCTTTAACTGGTACACCCTTGGCTTCAAGCTCATTCATTTCTTTGATTAAAGCATCTGGTGCCAAAACAACGCCATTACCAATCAAGCAACTCACATTGTCACGTAAAATTCCTGAAGGAATAAGATGTAAAACCGTTTTTTCACCATCAATCACCAGAGTGTGACCGGCATTATGCCCACCCTGAAAACGTGCAACAACGGCTGCCTGATCTGTTAATAAATCAACAATTTTACCCTTGCCTTCGTCACCCCATTGAGTGCCCAAAATGACAACATTCTTACCCATAACTTCTCTTCTCATTGTAAAAGCGAAACGCTTTAGTACTTGATAGGCCAAATGATCTTAATGATCGCCAATTTAAATTTCTTTTTTGTATCTGCAAACAAATAATTTTACTAAACAGACTTAAGCTGCCAACTCTGGTTTTCATACACTAAAACTTGCTTACAAGCATATAATTCAGGCGTGTCATTTTCACTCAAGCCTTGAATAACGCACTGATTTAGTCTCAATTCTTTAATTTTCTCCAACAAAGTTGGATCATCACTAACGGGGGCAAAAATAGCCTGAAGCTTGATATCTTTAAGCTGCTTTGCTAAACGAACCAGTGCTTTTAAATCAGCACTAAACCCCGTTGCCGGTCTGGATAATTGGTTTTTTACCTGAGCAATATGCCCGAAGCTTTTCCCAATATCATCGTAGCGACCACCTTTAGCCAAGGCATAACCATACCCGGCACTAAACGCTGAAAATAAAATTCCCGTATGGTAGTTGTAACCCCTTAGCTCACAAAAATCGAAACCAATTTCTACTTGTTCAAAGCGTTTCTGAATTTGCGAGGTCATTAAGCGAAGCTCATTAATCGCAGCGATAACAATATGCGCGCTACTCAATTCTAAATTTGCAACGGTTTCTTCAATCTTATCCAAGGCATCGATACCACCACTCAAGTTAGCCACATCTCTAATCAAAAGAATAACCTCAGCATTATCTGGTAATGCTGTTGCCAAAGCATTTAATTCAGGAATCGATTTCCTGCTCAAGGCGTCAAATATCTTGTCTTCAGCAAGGCCATCGAGAGAAGAAGACTCAATTAAGCCTTTGTAGATACCAACATGGGCTAAATCGATATGAATACTGGGTATACCAGCCAAAGTAAGGGTCTCTAACATCAAAGCAATCACTTCAATATCCGCATTCGAACTGGCTTCTCCGAATAGCTCACAACCAATTTGAAGTGGATTACGACTTGTTTGTATATGAGCCGGGCGGGTATGCAAAATGGTATCGACATAACAAAGCCGACTTATCCCCTTACTTTGCAATAAGTGCGTATCTATTCTTGCAACCTGAGGCGTAATATCAGCGCGAACGCCCATCAAACGCCCCGTTAATTGATCTGTTAGTTTAAAGGTTTGTAAATCGAGATTATTACCGGTACCGGTAAGCAGTGATTCAAGGTATTCAATTAAAGGAGGTGAAATTAATTGGTAGCCATATCTGGAATATAGATCCAACAACTCACGACGCATTAATTCAACTGACCAGGCTTCTGGTGGTAATAGCTCATCAACCCCGTCAGGCAATAACCAGCGTTCAGATACACTCATTTATTTACTCTCTTGACACATACAAGTAGATACAGTGGAACAATGGGCCAGAATCGAATTAATAAACACTTTTTCAGCATTACCAACCCAGAATATGTTCTGACGAAATATGCCCTTCACAAAAGCGCAGATTTTAACGGTTTATTGTCCACAAAAAAACCAGAGTTTTAAAAAAGCACAAAAAAACGCGGATTAGCTTGGCCGATCCGCGTTTTTTAAAGAACAAGTGACAGTTATTTGGCAGTGGAACTCTTCATATATTTGAAGAAATCACTATCAGGCTTTAAAAGCAGCACATCATCTTTACCAGAGAAGGTATCTGTATAAGCCCTCAAACTTCTCGTAAAAGAATAAAACTCTGCATCTTTCGTATAAGCTTCCGCATAAGTGGCAGAGGCAATTGCATCGCCTTCACCACGAAGCGCTTCTGCTTTACGATAGGCTTCAGCTTCTAATACGACTTTCTGCCTATCTGCGTTTGCCTTAATTCCTTCAGCTAATTCCTTACCCTGAGATCTTGTTTCACGTGCCTCTCGTTCACGCTCAGTCGACATTCTACGGTAAACGTTTTTGCTCAAATCCTCAGGAAGATCTATGCCTTTAACTCGAACATCTAGCACTTTAATACCAAACTCACCGATCGTTTGCTCGTTTAGCTTTCTGGTAATAATTTCCATTAACTGATCACGCTCACCCGAAACAACCTCGGTTAAGCTTCGTGAACCAAATTCATCTCTCAAGCCTTTATTGGTTGAGTTAGATAACAGGTTCTGTGCCTGATAGAGATTACCAGCAGTCGCTTTATAGTAAGACTTAACATCGACTATTCGCCACTTGATAAATGAATCAACAATAACGAATTTCTTACCTACAGTAAGAAAACGCTCGGGTGTTGAATCCAAGGTTAATATGCGCGCATCAAACTTTCTTACATTCTGAAAAAATGGAACCTTAAAATGCAAACCTGGTGCGATATCACTTTCAATAATCTCACCAAATTGTAATTTAATAGCCACTTCCCGTTCATCAACAACATAAAGTGAAGAAGAAAGAACCAGCACACCCACAACTAAAATAATTAGGGAAAACAAAGAACCTTTTGACATTATCTACCCTCCCTAGTGGTTGTTCTAGCATTTCTTGACCTTAGTTCTTCAATTACTTGATCAGCAATATCTGAAACGGGTCGGTCATTTGAAGATTCATCATTTCCTGCAGATCTTGTTGACATCAACTTATCCAAAGGCAAATACATCATATTATTGCCACCTTCAACATCGATCAACACTTTACTGCTATTAGCATAAACATTTGAAATGGCATCAAGATACAAACGATCCCGGGTGACTTTTGGGGCTTTTTTATACTCTATTAAGAGCTTTTCAAAACGTCCGGCCTCACCTGATGCTTTCGCAATGACCTTTTCTTTATAAGCATTTGCTTCTTCCATCATACGTTGTGACTTACCTCGAGCTTCTGGAATAACTGTGTTGGCATATGCTTCAGCTTCATTGACATAACGCTCTTTATCCAAATTCGCCTTTTGCACGTCATCGAATGCGGCCTGAACAGGAGAAGGCGCACGCGCTTCTTTGACGTTGACAATACTCACATTAATACCTGTTTTATACGTATCCATAAAATTCTGAAGGCGTATTTTAATATTTTCAGCCAAGACTGCGCGACCCGCTGTCATAATAGCGTTCAAATTAGTGCTTCCAACCTCGTGTCTTAAAGCAGACTCAGCAGCATGCGATAAGGTTCGTTCAGGATCTTCCGTTCTTAATGCAAATGCCACAGGATCTGAAACCGTAAACTGCACGTTTAGCGCAATTCCAACAATATTCTCATCTTGTGTGAGCATTTCATCTTTTAGTTCGGCATTACGCACATTAGTCACGTTGACGGGAACAACCTTTTCAATTAAAGGAAACACAAAACGTAAACCGGGGTCTAATGTTCTGTTGTATTTACCTAACTGTAAGACGATGCCGCGTTGCTGCTCATCGATGGTATAGACAGATTTGAAACCTAGAAAAACAACAAATAAAACTAGCGCTATAACAATAATGCCTCCAATCCCGCCATTAGAGCTTGAATTAGAACCACCAGTGCCTTTGCTGCCGCCACTACCAAACAAACCATTTAACTTGTCTAGTAGTTGCTTTAATGCTTGATCCAAGTCTGGTGGCCCTTGATTACCACCATTACGACCTTTGTTATTATTACCCCAAGGGTCGTTATCATTACCGTTACCACCCGGCTCATTCCAGGCCATAGACTTCTCCGTTCGATTTGATTAGTTTGTGAATTGATCCAAAGGATACAGATGAACGCTTTTTTACCCAGCTTTTTATTAATGGGGCAAATCTAGCGTTTTACAAGGGGGATATACTATTGATGTTAGGAAAGGACGGCAAGGAAATTTTGAACAAGGCATGCATATTTAAAAAATACATGCCTTGTTCAACAAACAATTTAAGTATTAATGGATAAGTGTTATCCGATAAGGTCGCACAACCTTATCTGCCTGAGTGATATCTATCTTGAGAACTCCTGAAGCTGTCCCAATATCATCATCTGGTCCAACCACAACCGTATGATAGGCGCCATAGGCACACTCATTAGGCACATTAAATGTACCACCAACCTCAAGCTCACCATCTTCAACAGATATAGCTATATTAGTACCGTTCGCAGGCGTATTCCCATTCGCATCAAAGAAACCCAATGTAATCAAGACCGGCCCTGCTGAAACATCAACTGAGCTGCCAACACTACTTGTCATTTCGGTATAATCGGTTGACATACATATATCTATTTGTTGCCTAACTTCTACTAGGTTTGCACAATGCCCGTCTGCTAGTGCGGCAGCGCTACAGTTAGTTCCCTGAAATTTAGTTCCCGTCTTTACATCATAAACACCGTTATTATTAAAGTCAGAATAAAATTCAGTATCGAGATTTCGAGTATTGCTTTCATCAATATCTAGAAAGGCCTCAGGAAGATTTGTTAGCACTTCCTCACCAAGGTCATACACACCATTTGAATTTGAGTCTGTAAAAGATTCTTCACCAGTCGATCTTGCCAAAATTCTGACTCGCCCGCCAACAGGCTTGGGCTTTTGACTACTCCAATTTGCTGAACAAACGCCATTAGCAAAAGCACACGAGCCCACAATAGCGCCACCATTGGTCAAAAATGAAATTTGGGTACCATTTCTCGCAGGATTATTATAACGATCCGCCCCTCGTACAGTAATCGTCGAAACAGTTCCCTGAATATCCCAACCCCGAGGATTGAAGAGACTTGCTGCAATCGAAAAACTATCTTGATCAGGTATACCACCCAAGATAGCAATCGGGTCTGATGTTGTAGATGTCGTAGATGTCGAACCATCGCTGTTAGTTATTTCGACAGACGCTATAAGGACAACACTGACGTTGACGCCACCTGCACTTAATTGAACCGAGGTAATACCTGAGACATTCGTAACCGACGAATCACTAGACAACGAAATGCCGCCCACTAATGTCGATAATGAATAATTGATCGTTTCACCAGCCATCGGCGCACCCGTTTTGTCTTTTAAGCTAAAAGACAAGGTACTTACCTCAGGATTGGCAGCGGAGCCACTGCCTCTTAAAGCAATAGTAGAAGGACTAGCACTAACAAATTCCAATGCCCCTAAGACCTGGCCAGCAACATTAATCAACTTGGAGGCAGAAGTACCATCACTTAGACTCGCAATTATAGTATCCGCACCTTCACACGAAATCGCTGAATAAGTCGCCACCGCTGTGCCAGTGGTGGTATTCACAGTTGCATCGATAGTAGATTTTCCAGACTGTACACAACCTGAGGTAAAGTTAACCGTCACTGAGCTCGTGGTAAATAAAGAATTATCGAGGGAGTCAACAATATTGACAGAAACCACCGTATCCCCACCATAAGATAAATCAGAATCGCCTATAGAGGTCGTTAAAGCACCCGAATAGAAGGAATCATCACTACCCGTTCCTAAGTCAAGACTTGATATACCAAAGGTGACTGAAGCCGTTTGGCTTGGATCCGAGCCAAGGGTGGCAACAACCGTATCTGAACCACTGCACGATGTTGCTGTATAAGAAACAGTTGCTTTACCCGCTGAGGTAATAGCCGTATCGCCGATGCTTGCCAAACCTTCTGCTACACAACCAGAAGTAAAACTAATTGAAGACGGTGTAGAAACCAGCGCGTTGCCAGCATTCGCATCAACCAGGTTTACGGTAATAACCGCGCTTCCACCATAGGATAAATTTGTACTAGCAGGAATATTTGTCGTTAAAACACCTGAACTAAAAGACTCGCCAGAACCAGAACCCAGTTTAGGGTTGATTTCTACTTCCTCACCCCCTGTATCCGTTGTGGTATCTGTAGTATCTGTAGTATCTGTGGCTTCATTGCCATTCCCCAATCCGAAGCCATCACTACCGCTACATCCGCTTAGCACTATCGTAAACAACAGTGATAGCATCACCGATTTATTAAGAAACATTATTTAATCCTCAACTGGCAAAGCCCAAAGTATCAATATCTTACAAAGAAGTTCTAAAAAAGAAATTCACTTCATATCAACATAGCATAGTTTTTTATTTTTAACAGATGGCTTATGGCACTTAGTTTGTTTTTTTATGTAGCTCACATTTCTAAAATTGACTATTTAGATAACACAACAATATCACTTTCAGAAAGCTTTGCTTGCCTGAGCGCTTTTTCAAAGTCGGCCCGCTGCATCCTAAGCTCAAGCAATGTTTTTCCAGCTTCATCCCTTTGCTCACTGACAACCGCAGATGCAGCATATAAAAGCGCCCTTAGCTTGCCCAATTGAGGGTTAAACTCAATTATTTTATGTACAAGCTCGTTCCCTAATAGCTCTGCAACCACTCGCTGAAGCAAGTCTAAACCTTCACCGGTCTGAGCAGAGACCCAAACGCGTTTAGGTACGCCTTCTTCATCCCTGTCAATTCTTGGCTCTCGTTCTTCCAACAAATCTAATTTGTTATAAACCATTAATGTCGGAATATCATCTGCGCCAATTTCCGACAAAACCAATTCAACTTGTTTGATATTGTCCAGACGATCATCATCATGACAATCAATAACATGCAACAGTAAACTTGCATTACAGGTTTCTTCCAAAGTTGCTCGGAAAGCATCGACTAACTTGTGAGGCAAATGACGAATAAAGCCAACCGTATCGACCAATATGGTATGACCAACATCAGGAATGGTTAAGCGTCGAAGTGTAGGATCCAGTGTCGCAAAGAGCTTATCAGCGGCATAAACATCAGATTCGGTTAGCCTATTAAATAATGTCGACTTTCCGGCATTGGTATAACCCACTAGAGACAAAGTAGGGATTTCAGCCTTAACGCGCGCCTTTCTACCCTGGTCACGCTGCTTCCTGACTTTTTCCAGCCTACCCGAAATAGTTTTAATTCGCGCCCTTAATAAACGTCGGTCAGATTCGAGCTGAGTTTCACCGGGGCCACGAAGACCGATACCGCCTTTTTGCCTTTCTAGGTGAGTCCAACCACGCACTAAGCGTGTCGACATATAATCAAGTTGCGCCAATTCGACTTGAAGCTTACCTTCATGGGTACGTGCTCGCTGAGCAAAGATATCCAGAATCACGCCCGTTCTGTCTATTACCCGACAAGCGAGTGCCGCCTCTAAATTTCTCTGCTGGCTTGGCGATAAGGCATGATTAAATAGCACAACATCTGCTTCAGCGTGCTCGACTTCAAAACGCACTTCTTCCAGCTTGCCTTTACCAATAAAATACTTAGGATCCGGCTTATCTCTAGACCCTGTCACCACCCGCAAAGCTTCAACACCCGCCGACGAAACAAGCTCTTTAAATTCTTGCACATCTTCGCGTTCTTTTTCAGAAAAAAAATCAATATGAACTAAAACAGCAAACTCACCAGAGTCAGGACGATCAAACACACTTGGAACCCTCAGGAGAATTTAATTGAGAAGAAAAGAAAGAATTACTTACAAATAAGGGCGTTGATTCGAGATAAACCGAACAAACACCCTGAAAAGAGAAATGATTATTTTTGAACATACACCCTATATGACTAAGCGTCTTGCTCTTCCGGCGTTACAACACGAACATTTCTAGCCGGCACAACGGTAGAAATAGCATGTTTATACACCATCTGACTGACTGTATTTTTCAACAAGATAACAAATTGATCGAAAGATTCTATCTGACCTTGAAGTTTAATGCCGTTCACCAAGAAAATGGAAACAGGAATCCGCTCTTTCCGCAGAGCATTTAAGTATGGATCTTGAAGTGAGTGGCCCTTAGACATGTTATTATCTCCTAGTATTTTTAAAATCTGTCTATTTAATTATGGTATTCAATTAACGCATTTGTAGGTTAAATTATGTGAGTTGCGTCTTAATATCCGGCATTTTCAACGATTTTCAAGGCTTTAGCCAGCACTTTTGAATCATTCGTAACTAATTGATATAAATTAGGCCAACTTCTCAACCAAGTTAATTGCCTTTTTGCTAATTGACGAGTAGCGATAATGCCCCGCTCTCGCATGGATTCATAGCTCAACTTTCCATCCAGAAAGTCCCAAGCCTGGCGATAACCAACACAACGCATAGAAGTCATATCCGAACTAATATTAGCTTGCTGATAAAGCCCTCTAACTTCATCTAGAAAACCATTCTCCAGCATCATATCAAAACGTTTTTCGATGCGCTGATGCAGTTCTTTTCTATCCAATGGCGCTATTGAAAAGTTCATAAAAGCATAAGGTAAAGGCGACAAGCTACCAGTGTAAACATTATTTGAGGCTTTACTAGCCTCCGCCTGCTGTTCTTGCCACAATTTAGTCATTGTCTTTCCGCTTAAACGGTAAACTTCGAGCGCACGCTGCAACCTTTGAGGGTCGGTCGGCTTTATTCTTGCTGCAGAATCAGGGTCAATCTTTGCAAGCTGAGCATGAATATATGCCCAGCCGTATTGTTCAGCATCACGGATAATGTCTTTTCTGACCTGCTCATCGGCAGAAGGTAAATTGGCAATCCCTTGCTGAATGATTCGGTAATACAGCATCGTTCCACCCACTAAAAGGGGAATCCTGCCTCTTGCTGTAATTTCCTGCATTTCTCGAGAGGCATCGGCATAAAATTGTGCCACAGAATAACTTTCAAAAGGCTCAATAATATCAATAAGTCGATGCGGTGCTTTTTTCAGAAAGACTTTGTCTGGTTTGGCTGTGCCGATATCCATCCCTTTGTAAATTAAAGCCGAATCAACACTGATAATATCACAGGGTAAATTTTCTGTTAATGCCAAGGCCAAGTCTGTTTTCCCAGCGGCGGTAGGCCCCATTAAACAAATCGCTAATGGCAAGCCTTTGCCTGATATTTGCAATACTAAGTCTTCATTTAGGAATGGAACCTCAGTATTTTCTGAAGACATGCCATCCACCCTTAACGGCCCCTCAAAAACAGTTTATCCAGCTCGTTCATGGATAAAACTGTCCAGGTTGGCCTTCCATGATTACATTGCCCACTTCTTTCAGTTGCCTCCATATCCCTCAATAAGGCATTCATCTCTGGATTAGTAAGGGCACGATTCGCTCTCACGGATCCATGACAGGCCATACTACTCATTAGCTCGTTGGCTGCTTTCTCTAATTGGTCTGAATAGCCATATTCAATCATGTCACTAAGCAAGTCTCTTATCAGCAGAGCAACATCTACGTTCTGTAATATAACAGGCACCTGGCGAACGATAATGCTTTCAGGGCCAGATCGTTCCAATCTTAACCCAAACTTCAACAAACCTTCTGCACAACTTTCAGCTATATCCGCTTCTTTCTGACTAACAGCAATATTCATGGGCACCAACAAAGGCTGGGCAACAATACCTTTTTGATAAAAGTCTGTTTTCATTCGTTCATAGGTAATCCGCTCATGCGCAGCGTGCATATCAACGACGATCAGTCCGTTCGCGTTTTGAGCAAGAATATAAATTCCATGCAATTGCGCAATTGCAAACCCGAGCGGATAGTCTTGAGCATTTTGAGCATTATCAAGAGTTGAATTTAATGAGCTCGAAGACACATCTTCAGGATGCAGCGTTTTATAATGCGACATGACTTCAGACACCGAAGCTGAATCTTGCCTATTTGACTCAAAGTTAGCTGTAGAATAATTGCCATTACTTTGAGCAGGATTCAATAAACTCATTGCACCCTGAGAACCATAACTTGGTGTAAATGATGCACCACTATTTTGTGCTTCACTAGCATGCTGCAAACCCTGGCCAGTCTCACCAGACAAAGAATTCAAGGCAGTTTGAGAATCACTTGCAACTTCAGGCCTGATATCCGCCAAGGCTTTATGCAGCCCTCTAAATATAAAGTCATGTACCATGCGGCCATCACGAAAACGCACTTCATGCTTTGTCGGATGAACATTAACATCGACTAATGCCGGATCCAGCTCTAGATACAAGACAAAAGCCGGATGGCGACCATGATAAAGTACATCCCGATAAGCTTGCTTGACCGCATGGGTCACTAAGCGATCTCGTATGACACGCCCATTGACAAAAAAGTACTGTAAGTCTGCCTGGCTTCTTGAAAATGTAGGTTTGGCAACCCAACCCCATAGTTTAAACCCGGTTGCCTCGACATCAATACGAATAGTATTTTCCATGAATGGCTTACCACAGAGCATGGCAACACGCTGTTCTTTATCACTTACATTAAAAGCAGGTCGCAAATTATGCACAGTTTTTTGATTATGGCTTAACTCAAAAGCAACCTCAAAGCGACTCAAAGCTTGTCGCTTTAGTACCTCTTCCAAATGATTAAATTCTGTTTTTTCTGTTCGAAGAAACTTTCGGCGAGCTGGCGTATTAAAAAATAAATCCCTAACTTCTACAGAGGTACCTCTATTATGCGCAACAGGACTGAGTCGCGCATCCATATCTCGCCCCTCAGTAATAACTTGCCAACCTTGATCAGCGGCGTCTGTTTTAGAACCAAGAACCAGCCTTGATACAGAGCTAATACTAGCTAAGGCTTCGCCCCTAAAGCCCAGCGTAGCAACAGCCTCCAAATCATCTAAGGATTCAATTTTACTGGTCGCATGCCGACTCAAAGATAAAGGCAGATCATCCTTATCCATACCATCACCATCATCGCGAACAAGAATTCGCTTTACCCCCCCAGCCTCCACTTGAACCTGAATTTTTCGTCCACCGGCATCCAAGGCATTTTCTAATAATTCCTTAACAACAGATGCAGGGCGCTCAACAACCTCACCGGCCGCAATTTGGTTCGCTAAGCGAGCTGAAAGCTTATGAATTTTACTCATGAATAATCAGAACTTTATGGTAATAATGTGATTAAAAAGACAGTTTAAAACTGTCTGATTAGACTTTTAAGAGGTATAGCATGATAGAGCAGACTTAATAAAGCAAGATTTTAACCTGCAGGCAACTTAAGCCCCTGCCCTATTTTTAGTTGATCTGAAGACAGCCCATTGATGTTTTTAATCTCATTCATAGAAAGCTGATTTTGTAGGGCAATCAGTGAAAGCGTATCACCACGTTTTACAATATATTTCTTATAAAACCGGGCGGTATTTAACGAGCTACTATCTTGGTATTTAAAGGAAGCCTGATTGCTAGCCTGTTTATTTTTACCCTGTTTCAACCAGGCAATCAGTGTTCCTGGTGGTGGTGTAGCTTCAAAATACCGAACAAGCCCCTTATGAAGAGAATCGGCTAATTGTCTCTGATAGCGGCTAGACTTCAACCTTTGCGCTTCTGATGGATTTGAAATAAAACCCGTTTCGACCAAAATTGAGGGGATATCCGGGGACTTCAAAACGACAAAACCTGCCTGCTGTACCGTTTTCTTATGTAAGTGTGCGACTCTACCCATTGAGCTCAACACATGACTCCCCACTCCCAAGCTAGCCGTTAGACTTGCCGTTGAAGATAAATCCAGAAGCACGCCTGCCAGCACATCATCTTTATCGTCTAAACGAAGCCCATCTATGCCGCCGATCAAGTCTGCACTGTTTTCCCTTTTCGCCAGCCAGCGAGCCATTTCACTGGTGGCGCCTCGAGTAGACACCGCATAAACAGATGCACCTTTCGCTTGGGGTTTGGTAAAGGCATCCGCGTGAACAGAAATCAGCAAGTCTGCATTAAATTTTCTAGCTAAAACCGTTCGATCACGCAAACCAATATAATAGTCACTTTCTCGTGTTAAAATGGCTTTAAAACCCTTTTGAGTATTTATTTTGTCTTTCAGTGCCTTGGAAACAGCTAAGACGACATGCTTCTCTCTTAAACCATTTGGCCCAATCGCACCTGGATCCTCACCACCATGGCCAGGATCAATGACCACTATAATATCTCTTTTTCCGGAATGGACATCCAAATCATTAAATTTTGTGACCAGTTTAGAGCTAGAAGTACGTTTTTTTGCATCGGAGATTAAATCAAACACCAAGCGCTCTTTATATTGCTCATTGGATTTGAGTAGAAACGATTTAGTTTCAACCTTTTCCTTTAAATCAAGCACTATGCGCAAGTCATTTTGATTCCTTCTTGCAGTACGGATGGCACGAAGAGGAGATTCAGATAAATCAAGAGAACTGAAAATTTGAGGGCGCTTTGCCGCATTGCTTACATCAATAACGATACGATCTGGTTTGGATAAGGCCATGACACGATATTCCACCGAATCAGATAACTCTAGAACCAACCTTGTCGATTCAGGTGACTCCCAAATTCGGGCATTCAATACCTCTGACTGCTTAGCAAAAACCACAGAGGGCAATATCACAACATATAAAAAGAATAATTTCAAAATATTAATACGCACTAAACACTCCCCCATCTATGTGAAGAAAAATGTAGGTCTATTTGAAACAAGGGCTGTTCTTTCATCATTTATTGCATTTCTTCTGTCATAGTTAAGCTCTCATTAAGCGAACCATCCATCTCAAAGAATTCTATTCCTTTACCTTCTAAATTGTTTAACAAGCCTTCAAGTTTAGCTTTCGACGCAGTCGTCATTTCAGTATCAAAAATAAGTTGAGCCGTTCTACCTTCATTATTATTAAAACTTAAATTCAGTTCTAAATTAGGCGGCGGCAAAATGCCTTTGCCTTTATCTGGCCATTCGATCAAACATACAAGCGAAGTTGCTTCATCATCTACCACGTCAAAATAGTCACGAACCCCCATAAATTCCAACTCTTCAGGCTCTCCTAAGCGATACAGGTCAAAGTGATAAATTCGCCTGGTGTTTATTTCGTAAGGCTCAACCAGCGTATAAGTCGGGCTTTTTACGCTTCCTTTATAGCCAGCTGCATTTAAAAAACCACGACTAAATGTCGTTTTCCCCATCCCCAAGTCACCCTGAAGGTAAATTAAAAGCGCTTCCAGAGAAGCATTTGCTTTTCTAAAAGATGAACTATATGCGTCAGCCCAATCAAAAATACTCTCGCCAAGCTGCAAGGTTTCCGACTCGTCTCTCAAATTAACAATCAAAGAATAGATATTTTTACCCGCGTTATTGGACTTCATTTAAGCTCAACCTTTCAAAGCCATCAGCTCTTTTTCTATCTAAATCAGGCACTAAACTTTACAAGCCGGGTTGAGTATGATGATATCTAAGCCGACCAGCATTAAGCTCTCGTTTCAGATGCCTTAGCACGTAGTAAATCTTTGACACGCCACAAAAGCATTCAATTAAAATCTTTTTATCGAAAACCTAAGGTATTGATTTAAAAAAAGCGTCTATTTACCTGTTAAGCATAGCAAAACAATTCAAAAGATTCACGAAAATGACCATTACAAATACGCATCTTAGCGAAGAGCAAGCACAAGAACTTGTATTCTTGATTAAAGAACAAGCCAGGAAACTTGGCTTTCAAGGAATTGGCATCACCGATACCGACCTTTCGGAGCATATTAATGCTTATCAAAACTGGCTAGATAATAACTACCATGCTGACCTTGATTACATGGATAAGCATGGCGCAAAGCGTTGGACCGCCGAGCAACTAATACCGGGAACACTGCGAGTATTGTCTGTGAGAATGGATTACATGAGCGACCCTGAATCGCCAATGGACTTACTGACACAGCCTGAGAAAGCCTATATTTCCCGTTATAGCTTAGGCCGCGACTACCATAAGCTTATTCGCTCCCGTCTTAAAAAATTAATTCAGTTTATTCAGGAAACAGCACAAAACTACAATTTCCGCGCCTTTGTTGATAGCGCCCCCATTCTGGAGAGGGCATTTGCACAGAAATCCGGTTTAGGCTGGTTTGGCAAAAATACCATGATCATCAACAAGAAAGCCGGCTCTTGGTTTTTTTTAGGGGAAATTTTTACCGATTTACCACTGCCATTAGATAAACCTCATGCAAGTGAACATTGCGGAACATGTAGCGCTTGCTTAGATATTTGCCCAACTCAAGCTTTTGTAGGGCCACATATTCTTGATAGTAGACGCTGTATTTCCTATCTAACGATAGAACTCAAAGGCAGTATTCCAGAAGAATTACGAAGTAAAATGGGTAATCGCATTTTTGGTTGCGATGACTGCCAATTAATTTGCCCCTGGAATCGTTTTAGCAAAGCTTCAAGTGAAGACGATTTCAGCCCTCGCCACCAACTTAATGACTCCACATTAGTTGAATTATTTAGCTGGGATGAAGCCACTTTTCTTGCTAAAACTGAAGGCTCAGCCATCAGGCGAGCGGGTTATGAATCCTGGCTAAGAAATATTGCAATAGCGCTTGGCAATGCCAATACCAGCGAAGTAATCATTCACGCCCTGAAAAGCAAGTTAGACTACCCATCGTCGATTGTTCAAGAACATATTTTGTGGGCCTTAAAACAACATGAGGTGAAGCGATTAAAGTAGAGTTAAATATATAATATAAACATGAACTTATGGAAACTGGAACACCCTTCGACAAGCTCAGGGAACGCCTTCGACGGGTCTTCCAAATTAAACTAGGGATTCATTTTATAAGTATCTTTTTTCGCATAAGCAAAGTCATTCAGGATGCGCTCAAAACGCCTATCATCTCTATTTGGTTTACTAATCATTAACTGACAAAACACCTGTTGAATTCGAGTACTACTGGTTTTTGAATAAAGCTGCAAGGCGTATTTAGAAAAGTCTCGCACCATAAAATCAAAAATCTGATCGATTAAATCATTATCAATTTCATTCTTTTCCCAGCTCTCTAAAATCAATTGACCATAGGCAACCAAGGTAAACAATTCGCCAACTATTAATAAAAAATCGATATCTTTAACTTGCTGGCCATTAGGTCGAGCAAGCATCAGCATCTTCTTAAAAATAGAAATTTGCTTCTTGAAGATAGATACGTTTGGCAATTTGCATTTGCCATAAATAAGGCTGTAATCATGGAAACGTGTTTTGCCTAAGCCTTTTGTTGGCCCTTGATGGAAGAGAAAATCATCATTCACCGCATCTCGCCTAAGGGGTACATCCTCAAATTTGGCGGGTTTGAAGAAGTAATTCGCCATGAACTTCACGATCAATGCCATATTAACGTGAACCGTACCTTCCAATTTTGGTAAGGCGCGAATATCGATCACCGCATTTTCGAAATACAAATCTTTCTCGAAACCTTTTGCTGCCATAATATCCCACAGGTTATTAATCACTTCTTCACCTTGAGTGGTCACTTTCATCTTCACCATAGGATTAAATAATAAATAACGACGGTCATTTTCACTGGCTGTGCGCATATAATCACGCGCACGATGAGCAAATAAACGCATGGCGCTTAGACGACAATAGGAATCAACAAAGAGCTGTTTGATGTGGACAAAATCAGTGACGTAGTGATCAAATAAACGCCGATAAGAAGCATGATCGATGGCCTCATGATAGGCATGCGTACAAATACCAATGGATGCAAAACCCAAATTAAACTTCATGATATTGATCGTGTTCAGCGAGTCATCCCAAGCTTTATGGCCCAGCTCGGTAATATCTTCTTGAGTAATTGGATAATCATTTAAACGATAGTTAGCAACGTAGTCTTGATTGTTAATAACATTCTTAATGCACTCATATTTTTCATGCTGAGAGTCGACTGTAAAAAACACATATTCATCGGTGCCCTCCACCTTACCAAAGGTAGAAACCAAAGCAGCCTTGTTACCATTACCTATATAGTACTTTTCTCCCCGAGCGAGATAAGAACCATCTTTTTGTGGAATCAGCTTCATCTCAGACGAGTAAATATCAGCACCGTGCTCTTTTTCAGATAAGCCAAAAGCAAATATTTCACCCTGCTTAAGTAGCTCTGCCGTTTTCTTTTTTAAAGCTTCATTGCTGCCTAAAAAAATCGGCCCCACACCTAAGGCAGATACCTGAAAGCAATACCAATAGGTTAAGCCATAAAATCCTAGAATTTCAGCAAAGTCCGTAATACGAGAAGTATCCCATCGAGCATTCTTTCCGTAACCCTTTGGCGTAAGCAACTTGGCAAAAATTTTCTCCTTCTTATTGAAGTCTAAAAACTCGGTATACCATCGACGACTTTCGTAGTCTGCTTTGGTTTTTGCTAAACCCATCCCCTCAAAAAAGTCGATGGTTTTTAACATAATTTCTTTTGTTTCTTTATCTGGGTAGGATTGTACAAATTGTTTTGGGTTTAATAGATGCATAATGGATTGTTTCCCTAACTAGCCTTGTGATGGATGAAGTAGTGCCTATCAACAGAAATAAAAAACACCCTTGAATTTAGTCTAGTCTATGCGCCTTTAAGCTCAATATGAAGGGTAATCCTTATTCAGAAAATATATAAACACGATAGACCATAGCTAGCTTTACTTAATGCAGGTATATCAAAAACCATTGATATAGAATTGCTATATCAATATTAATTGATATACTGTCGAATATGTCAAATCTATCAATCATCAACAAAGCAAGCCATGAAGATCTAAAGAATAAGGATCCACTTCATGGCATTCAGCGCTTAAGCCAAGTACTGAAGGCCTGCGCTGATCCTTTGCGTGTAAAAATTTTAAAGGCATTAAAAAATGATACCTTTGGTGTTTTAGAGCTAACTCAAATTTTCGAGACTAAACAATCTGGAATGAGCCATCATTTAAAAGTACTTAATCAGGCCGGTCTGGTTGAAGCTCAACGAGAAGGCAACGCTATATTTTATAGGCGCCCCTTAAATCTCGATGAAATTTATGACAGAGAAGCGATTGCGCAAATTCTTACCTTAATTGATCGTTTCGAATTAAGCGATGAAATTCAGAGTAGAATCTCAGAGATCCAAAATCAACGTGCCCGCCAATCTCAACTATTTTTTACCCGCAATGCCGATCGATTCCAAGCGCAACAAGAACTCATCGCGGAACATGATCAATATGCAGAAGCAAGCTTCGAATTATTATGCCAATCTTTTGAGAATGCGAATATATTACAAAGAAGTGTGTTGGAAATCGGCCCTGGTGAAGGCTTGTTTTTACCCCTCCTCAGCCGGAAATTCGCATCGGTCATCGCATTAGATAATTCAGAAGATATGCTAAAAAAAGCGAAAAAAGAAGCCATGAAGAATGGTTTAAACAATATCGATTTTTATTTAGGCGATACGCATTATTATCGCCAAGCGCTTGATAATAATGAAGTGGGAAAGGTGGATGCAGTCGTCATGAACATGGTTTTACACCATGTGCCTACGCCATCAAAAGTATTCAACGACATAGCAAATTTTCTAAACAATCGCGGTGTCCTGATTGTTTGTGAATTATCGCATCATCATCAAGAATGGACCAAAGATCACTGTGGTGATATTTGGCTTGGTTTTGAAACTGAAGAGCTTTCGAAATGGGCAGCTAATGCCGGTTTTAAATCGGATAAAACAACATTCATTGGTTTACGTAATGGTTTTCAAATCCAATTACGGAAATTTATTAAAACAGAATAAGTGAACTAAGACTTGTTCTACTAATCACTAAGGCGTGGGTATTAACTATGAGCGAATATTCTTTATTTACCTCTGAATCGGTCTCTGAAGGCCATCCAGATAAAATGGCTGACCAAATCTCTGATGCAATCGTCGATGCGATCATCAAAGATGATCCGAATGCACGTATTGCTGTCGAAACGATGGTTAAAACCGGCATGGCAATCGTTGCTGGTGAGGTGCGTACCAGCACTTATGTCGACTTAGAAGACTTGATTCGCGATGTTATTTTAGATATTGGTTACAACTCCTCAGATGTCGGTTTCGACGGTGCATCATGTGCAGTATTGAATGCCATTGGTAAACAGTCTTCAGATATCGCCATGGGGGTTGATGAAGCGACAGATAAAGACCTTGGAGCCGGCGATCAAGGTCTGATGTTTGGTTATGCAAGCAATGAAACAGAGGTTCTGATGCCAGCACCTATCTACTATGCTCACCGTTTAGTCGAACGCCAAGCGAAGTTACGCAAAAACGGTAGCATGCCATGGTTAAGGCCCGATGCGAAAAGCCAGGTAACACTGCGTTATGAACACGGTAAACCTGTTGCGATTGATGCGGTGGTTTTATCGACTCAACACAACCCGGAAATCAAGCTGGACGCACTTCGCGAAGCAGTATTAGAAGAAATAATCAGACCTGTTCTGCCTGCCGAATGGTTGCATAGTGATACCCTTTTTCACATCAACCCAACCGGTAACTTTGTGATTGGTGGCCCTGTAGGCGATTGTGGCCTGACGGGTCGAAAAATCATTGTTGATACCTACGGTGGCATGGCTAGACACGGTGGTGGTGCGTTCTCAGGAAAAGATCCCTCAAAAGTTGACCGCTCTGCTGCTTATGCAGGCCGTTATGTAGCTAAAAATATTGTTGCTGCTGGTCTGGCAGATCGATGTGAAATTCAGGTTTCTTATGCCATTGGTGTTGCTCAGCCTACATCCATTGCCATCAACACCTTTGGTTCAAACAAGGTGGCTGAAAGCAAAATTGAAGAATTGGTTAGTAAGCATTTCGATCTACGCCCCCAAGGCATTATCGACATGCTAGACCTTCGACGCCCCATCTACCGTGATACTGCAGCGTATGGTCACTTTGGTCGTGAACTGCCTAACTTCACTTGGGAAAAAACAGATAAAGCCGCCGTTTTAAGAGCAGACGCAGGCCTTTAACAACTCAAAAACAACTATTGTTTAAATACTATTACTCTGGGTCTTCACCATGACTCAAATGAAAAAAATACTGAGGAAAAACCAATGAGTTTTACAGATTATAAAGTAGCAGACATGAGCCTTGCGAATTGGGGCAGAAAAGAAATTGATATCGCAGAAGGTGAAATGCCAGCCTTGATGGCGCTTCGTCGTAAGTATAAAGAAGCTCAACCTCTTGCTGGTGCAAAAATCATGGGTTGCATCCACATGACAATCCAAACGGCAGTTCTTATAGAAACACTTAAAGACTTAGGTGCTGATGTACGTTGGTCATCTTGTAATATTTTCTCGACGCAAGACCATGCGGCAGCAGCCATTGCCGCAGCAAATATCCCTGTATTTGCCTGGAAAGGCGAAACTGAAGAAGAATTCCTATGGTGTATCGAGCAAACTATCCTTGCTGAAACCGGTAGTGATAAAGTATGGGACGCTAACATCATTCTTGATGACGGTGGTGATCTGACAGAAATGGTGCATAACAAATATCCAGAAATGCTCGACAAGATTCACGGCATCTCTGAAGAAACTACAACAGGTGTTCACAGATTATTAGATATGCTGGCAAAAGGTGAGCTAAAAGTGCCTGCCATCAATGTAAATGACGCTGTCACCAAATCTAAGAATGATAACAAGTACGGCTGTCGTCATAGCCTAAATGATGCAATCAAGCGTGCTACTGATCATTTATTAGCGGGTAAAAAAGCCCTCGTTATTGGTTATGGTGACGTGGGTAAGGGTTCTGCGGCTTCGTTAAGACAAGAAGGCATGATCGTTAAAGTCACTGAAATTGACCCTATCTGTGCTATGCAGGCTTGCATGGATGGTTACGAGGTAGTTTCACCTTATATTAACGGTATTAACACTCACAGCCTTGATGGTATTAATAAATTATTAATGTCTACCACCGATTTACTTGTTACCACAACCGGTAATATTGATGTCTGTGACGAATTCATGCTGCAATCACTAAAATCAGCTGCTGTCGTGTGTAATATCGGCCACTTCGATAGCGAAATTAATACTGCGTATATGAGAAAGAACTGGGAATGGGATGAAATTAAACCACAAGTTCATAAAATCTACCGTAACAAATCAACGAATGATCATTTGATTCTATTATCAGAAGGCCGCTTGGTGAATTTAGGTAATGCAACAGGGCACCCTTCACGTATTATGGATGGCTCGTTTGCAAACCAGGTATTAGCACAAATTTATCTATACGAGCGTAAGTTTGCTAACTTACTTGAAGGCGAGAAGAAAGACAGCCTTTACGTTAAAGTGCTTCCTAAGAAGTTAGATGAAGAAGTCGCACGCGATATGGTTGAAGGTTTTGGTGGCGTTATGACCCAAATGACCGCTGAGCAAGCTAAATATATCGGCGTTCCGACTGAAGGTCCTTATAAGCCAGAGTCATACAAGTACTAAGTTATCTGGAAACTGAACACTAATTCATTCTGCTAACTAATATCGAACGAGATGAATTTATAGGGTGTGCTTGCGCACCATGGGGTACAAAAAAGTATACCTTCGGTGCGCAAGCGCACCCTATAATAGCTTGAAGGCGTTTGAGACCAGACTCAACACACTCCATATCAAAGATCAAAATGGATATAAAAATGGACAGCCAAAAACAATTCAAACCACGCTATAGTTTTGAATTTTTCCCGCCTAAGACCGAAGCAGGTATGGAAAAACTTCAAACTGTACGCGACGAACTAGCTCGACGTAAGCCAGATTTCTTTTCTGTCACTTACGGTGCAGGTGGCTCAACACAAGAACGAACTATTGATACCGTATTAAAGCTTCAGGATCAGGGTATTTCTACTGCGCCACATTTATCATGTGTAGGTTCTACACTTGAGAACATGAACTCATTATTAAATATGTATGTTGAAAATGGTGTAAACCGTATTGTTGCGCTTCGTGGAGATTTGCCTTCAGGCATGGGCTCTGCCGGCGAACTGCGTTATGCAAATGAACTGGTTGAGTTTATTCGAAAGCATAGTGGTGATCACTTTAATATTGAAGTCGCCGCTTATCCTGAGTTTCACCCTCAGGCACCGTCTGCTGAAGCCGACCTCCTTAACTTCAAGAAAAAAGTCGATGCCGGTGCCAATAGCGCGATTACTCAGTATTTTTATAATGCGGATGCCTACTTTTATTTTGTAGAACGTGCTGAAAAAATGGGCATTCATATTCCTATCGTGCCAGGCATTATGCCAATCACCAATTACAGCAGTCTGGTCCGATTCAGTGATATGTGTGGCGCTGAAATCCCACGCTGGATCAAGAAGCAACTGGAAGCTTATGGCGATGACACTGCAAGCATTGTAGCTTTTGGAGAACAAGTGGTGACTGACATGTGTGAGCGTTTACTAACTGCTGGTGCGCCAGGTTTGCATTTTTACACCCTAAACCAAGCAGAGCCAAGTCTTAAAGTTTGGGATAATTTGGGACTCAGTGACGAAGAACAGATTCGTTTCTAGTTTTCGTCAGCTCAATGAGCGAACACTTTACGCTCACTGAGCCCCGTCGAAGGGCCTTCCAAATTAAACTCTGAGTTGCATAAACACATTTCGACAGGCTCAATGAGCGAACACTTTGCGCTCCCTGAGCCCTGTCGAAGGGCCTTCCAAATTAAGCTCTGAGCTTGATCAGATGCACTTCTTTCTAAAAAACCATTTGTCACGGTTTGTGAATTTAATTTTATTTTTACCCTTCAGGAAAGCAAAAATACACTCTTTGCGCTAGACTGAGAGTATAGTTTTTAATCAACACGAACATATTTCATTCAGTTTTTTATCAAATACAGGTTCATCATTACATGTAACTCCGTTTTGAATTGTGAAGACCTTCAGGGGGCCTTATGAGTATTTTTAGTCATTACCAATCCAGGTATGAACTCACTCAACAAGAAGAGTTTACCTTAGAAGAATACTTGGATATCTGTAAAAACGACCCTAGCGCCTATGCAACTGCGGCTGAAAGAATGCTCATTGCCATAGGTGAACCTGAATTAATCGACACCGCAAAAGATCCTCGCCTTAGCCGAATATTTTCTAACAAAGTCATTAAGCGCTACCCTGAATTCAGTGATTTTTATGGTATGGAGGAGTGTGTCGAGCAAATCGTTTCTTTCTTCAAACATGCCGCTCAAGGCCTTGAAGAAAAGAAACAAATTTTATATCTACTTGGCCCAGTAGGTGGTGGTAAATCTTCTTTGGCTGAGAAGCTGAAAGCATTGATGCAGAAAGCCCCCTTCTATGCCATCAAAGGCTCCCCGGTCAATGAAAGCCCTTTATGTTTATTTGACCCCAATGAAGATGCAGATATTCTGAAGCAAGAATACGGCATCGATAAACGCTACTTAAATAGTATTATGTCACCTTGGACGGTTAAGCGTTTACATGAGTTTGGTGGTGACATTAGCAAGTTCAAAATCGTTAAACTCTGGCCCTCTATTCTCGATCAAACGGCGATTGCCAAAACCGAACCCGGTGATGAAAACAACCAGGATATTTCAGCCCTGGTCGGTAAAGTGAATATCCGCATGCTGGAAGACTACTCACAAGATGACCCGGATGCCTACAGTTTCAGCGGCGGCTTGTGTCTAGCCAACCAGGGTATTTTAGAGTTTGTTGAAATGTTCAAAGCACCTATCAAGGTGCTGCACCCCTTACTCACCGCGACCCAAGAAGGTAATTACAATTCAACAGAGGGTATGAGCGCCATTCCATTTGAAGGTATTATTCTCGCTCACTCAAATGAATCTGAGTGGCAAACCTTTAGAAACAACAAGAATAATGAAGCTTTCCTAGATCGTATTTCGATAGTAAAAGTACCCTATTGCTTGAAAGTTACAGAAGAGGTATTAATCTACAAAAAACTATTAGAAAACAGTTCCTTATCCGAAGCACCCTGCGCGCCAGACACCTTAAATATGCTGGCACAGTTTTCTGTTTTATCGCGCTTAAATGAGCCAGAAAATTCAAACATTGGTTCTAAAATGAAGGTCTATGATGGTCAGAATATTAAAGATACCGACCCGAAAGCCAAATCGATTCAAGAGTATAAAGATAACGCAGGCGTCAACGAAGGCATGGAGGGTTTATCCACTCGCTTCGCCTTTAAAATTCTATCTAAAGTATTTAACTTTGATACTTCTGAAATAGCAGCCAATCCTGTTCACCTACTTTATATACTTGAAAAGCAGATAGAGCAGGAACAGTTTCCTCAAGAAACCGCGGACCGCTATCTACGCTTTATCAAAGAATTTTTAGCGCCGCATTATGTCGAGTTTATCGGCAAAGAAATCCAAACGGCTTATCTCGAATCTTACTCGGAATATGGTCAAAATATTTTTGATCGTTATGTCACTTATGCTGATTTCTGGATTCAAGATCAGGAATATCGTGACCCGGAAACCGGTGAAAGTTTTGATCGTGCCGCGATTAATGAAGAACTTGAGAAAATTGAAAAGCCAGCAGGCATTAGTAATCCGAAAGATTTCAGAAATGAAATTGTGAACTTCATGCTACGCGCCAGAGCTAATAATAAGGGCCAGAACCCGTCCTGGATGAGTTATGAAAAACTACGCAGCGTAATAGAAAAGAAAATGTTTTCAAACACCGAAGACCTACTCCCCGTTATTTCGTTTAACGCAAAAAGTTCAAATGAGGATAAGCAAAAGCATCAACAATTTGTCGATCGCATGATGGATCGAGGTTACACCCAAAAACAAGTTCGCTTGCTAGCAGAATGGTACTTACGTGTGCGTAAATCGCAGTAAGCTCTTGTATTAGTTACTTGAAATAAAAACCTGAAAGTACCAAGCGTGAATTCGCGAGCATCATGCCAACACTTTACTGGTATAAGCATTAGGAAACTGTATGGGGATTAGCCACATCATAGACCGCCGTCTAAACGGCAAAAACAAAAGCGCAGTAAATCGGGATCGATTTCTACGGCGCTATCGTGCCCATATCAAAAAAGCCGTTTCAGAAGCTGTAGGCAATCGCAGTATCACCGATATGGATCGCGGCCAGAGCATTAGCATTCCCAGTAAAGATTTAGATGAACCGGTGTTTCATAGTGGCAAAGGTGGCATGAGAGAAGCCGTTAACCCTGGCAATCGCGAATTTATCAGTGGCGACCAATTACCCAAACCGCCGGGAGGCCAAGGCGGAGGAAGCGGTGAAGGAAAAGCAAGTGATTCAGGCGAAGGCATGGATGAATTTGCCTTTCAGATTTCCCAAGAAGAATTTCTCGACTTCATGTTCGAAGATTTGGCTCTGCCGAATTTAATCAAAAAGCAACTCAAAGACACCAAGTCCTATAAATATCTCCGTGCTGGCTATAGTAGCCAAGGAAATCCGTCCAAAATCAATATTGTTCGTTCTTTGAAAAAAGCCTATGGTCGGCGCATTGCATTAACGGGTAAAACTCGAGATAAAATTCAAGCCTTGGAGGACGAAATCAAAGGCCTAGATATCAATGATCCAATCCAAGCTAAACAGCATATTGACTTAGAAGCAGAATTGACTCGACTTAAGAAACGCATTCATAACATCCCATGGATAGATGAATTTGATTTACGCTACAACCAACATATTAAACACTCAGTGCCCAGCACCAGTGCCGTTATGTTCTGCTTAATGGATGTATCGGGTTCTATGACCCAAAGACATAAAGATATCGCTAAACGTTTTTACGTTCTGCTCTATCTTTTCTTAAAACGAAATTACCAAAAAATTGATGTGGTGTTTATCCGCCACCACACCAGTGCAAAGGAAGTCGATGAAGAAGAGTTTTTCTACTCACGTGAAACCGGCGGTACCATCGTATCCAGTGCCTTGCAGTTAACTCAGGAAATTATCAACAAACGCTACCCTGCCTCTGACTGGAATATCTATGCAGCGCAAGCCTCAGATGGCGATAACTGGAATGATGACTCACCTTTATGTAGCAAAATTCTAGTCGATAAAATTCTGCCTCAACTACAATATTATGCTTATATTGAAATCACCCAAGGCCAGCACCAAAGCCTTTGGGAGCAGTATACTAAGGTAAAGGAACAGTTCGAAGACTGCTTTGCGATGCAGACTATTCAAAGTGAAAGTGATATTTACCCGGTATTTCGTGAATTATTTCAACGGAGACCTGCATGACAAATAAGCCAAAAGAAACACGCAAATTTATAGCGACAGGCTCAGAATGGTCTTTTGAATTAATCGAAAAATTTGATCATGCTATCGAAGAAATTGCCCGTGAGTTCAAACTGGATACTTACCCTAATCAAATAGAGATTATCAGTTCTGAGCAAATGCTCGATGCCTACTCTTCAGTGGGTATGCCCTTAGGTTATAGTCACTGGTCTTATGGCAAACAATTCCTGCAAAATGAAAAAGGCTATAAGCGCGGCCAAATGGGACTCGCCTACGAAATAGTGATTAACTCGAACCCTTGTATCGCCTATCTCATGGAAGAAAACACCATGATGATGCAAGCACTCGTTATCGCGCATGCCGCATATGGTCATAATTCATTCTTCAAAGGTAATTATTTATTCAAAACCTGGACAGATGCCGGTTCAATTATCGACTACCTGTTATTTGCTAAAAACTATATTTCGAAATGCGAGCAGCGTTATGGCATTAGTGAAGTAGAAAGCTTTTTGGATTCCTGTCATGCCATTATGAATTATGGTGTCGACAGATATAAACGCCCTTCGCCTATTTCCACAGAAGAAGAGCAGAAGCGCCAGGATGAAAGAGAACATCATCTTCAACAGCAGGTGAATGAACTCTGGCGCACCATTCCCATCAACCAAGATAAGCAGGAAGAAAAGCTTAAGAAGCGCTTTCCTGAAGAGCCGCAAGAGAACCTTTTATACTTCTTTGAAAAAAACGCGCCCGTCTTAGCGCCATGGCAAAGAGAAGTGATACGCATTGTCCGGAAAATAGCCCAGTACTTTTATCCTCAACGACAAACCCAAGTAATGAATGAAGGTTGGGCAAGCTTTTGGCATTACACCATCATGAACCGTCTTTATGATAAAGGCTTGGTGGATGAAGGCTTTATCATGGAGTTTTTAACCTCACATACCGCCGTGGTATTCCAACCGTCTTTTGATAGTAAGTGGTATAACGGGATCAACCCTTATACTCTGGGTTTCGCTATGTTTACAGATATTCGAAGGATGTGTAAACACCCAACTGAAGAAGACCAGGCATGGTTCCCTGATATCGCAGGAACAGACTGGTTGAGTACCCTCGATTTTGCAATGAGGAATTTCAAAGATGAAAGTTTTATTCTTCAGTATTTATCACCAAAAGTCATTCGAGATTTAAAGCTCTTTGCCATAAGAGATGATGATCTGGAAGAAAGTTATGAAGTAACCGGTATTCACGATGACAAGGGCTATCGTTATGTGCGGGAACGGCTCTCCCAACAATATAATCTGAGTATGAGAGAGCCTGATATTCAAATTTGGAATGTTGATTTACGAGGTGATCGATCACTTACTCTGAAACATAATGTGAGAGAAAGAATACCCCTTGGTGAAAGCACCGATGAAGTGCTCAAGCATATACACCGTCTTTGGGGCTTTGATGTGCATTTAATTAGTGAAGACAATGGCAAGCAGATTGCTGACTACCATTGTCCACCCAAAAAGCCCTTAGAAGAGGTGAATGATATAGATTTGAGTAATTTATATATCACGCCGACTTAATATTAATTTTCAACAAAACATTAACTCTCAACAAAAGCACGCTCAATCACATAATGCCCTGCATTACCATGGCGCGCCTCCTTAAAGCCTTTTGCATCTAAAATCTGGCAGGTATCTTTCAACATGCTTGGGCTGCCGCAAATCATGAAACGGTCATGTTCAAGACTTAGCTCTGGCAAACCTATGCTTTGCGTTAATTTTCCGGTTTCCAAGGCATCCGTGATTCGTCCTTGAGTTTCAAACTCGTCGCGCGTCACAGTCGGATAATAAATCAACTTATCTTTAATCATGTCTCCAAAATATTCATTCTGAGGCAGTTCATGTTTAATGATATCTTTATACGCTAGCTCTGAGGTAAAGCGCGTGCCATGCGTCAGAATCACCTTATCGAATTGTTCGTAAGTTTCCGGGTCTTTAATAATACTCAAGAAAGGCGCCAAACCCGTTCCTGTTGAGATCAAATATAAGTTTTTACCTGGCAGTAAGTTATCTAACACCAAGGTCCCTGTGGGTTTTTTGCTGAGTAATATTTGATCGCCTATTTGTATTTTTTGCAGTTTTGAGGTGAGCGGGCCATCTTGAACTTTGATGCTAAAAAACTCTAACTCTTCTTCATAGTTCGCGCTAGCGATGCTATAAGCACGCATTAAAGGCTTACCTTCATGCTCTAAGCCCATCATGATGAAGTGACCATTTTTAAAGCGAAAAGAAGGGTTACGACTTGTTGTAAAACTAAACAAGGTGTCGTTCCAATGCGTTACACTAGTGACTGTTTCTTTCATAAAACCGGCCATACAAACTCCTCGTTCAAAAAGCAAAAATTGAATTACTGTTATCAAATAACTTGAGACACAGTGTAAGGATAGATAATATATCTGTAAAACAAATAAAACTTATATATATAATCGGTTTAGTCGATATGAAATATTCCCTGAAGCAAATAGAAGTATTCCTTGAAACAGCCCATACTCTCAATATAACCCAGGCTGCTGAACGCTTAGCCATGTCGCAATCGGCTGCCAGTGAGTCATTAAAATCTTTGGAAAGTCAATTCGACATACAACTTTTTGATCGTGTCGGAAAGCGACTTCAACTCAACGACTTTGGCAAAATAATTCGCAAGCAAGCCGAGTTATTTTTAGATCAGGCCCATGCTTTAGAGAATGCCTTATCAAAGCATGACCAGATTGGGGAACTTAAAGTTGGCGCAACCTTATCTATTGGAAACTATCTAGCCATACACATTCTGTCAGAATTCAAACAACTCTACCCACAAGCAAATGTGCTTCTTGAAGTAGCGAATACCACAAAAATAAGCGAAAAAGTGGCCAATTTCGAGTTGGATATTGGCCTGATTGAAGGCGAAATAGCCCACTCTGAATTAGATGTTATACCCTGGCGAGAAGATGAATTAGTCGTTTTCTGTTCACCCGGCCACCCCTTCTCAAAACGCAAAACCTTAAGCGATGATGACCTAATCAATGCACAATGGATCTTAAGAGAATCTGGCTCTGGCACACGCCAAGCCTTTGACTTTGCAATGCACGGCATCCTAAGCCAGCTTAAAGTCAATTTGGAACTCCAACATACAGAAGCCATTAAGCGCGCAGTTGAGTCAGGTATGGGCATTGGCTGTTTATCCAGAATCACCCTTCAAGACGCATTTAAACGAAGCAGTCTGATACCTTTAAACCTAACTCACAGGGATCTTCATCGGCAATTTTATTTAATTCTACATAAGAATAAATATCGAAGTGCTGGGATAGAAAACTGGATCAACTTGTGTCTGGAAAATAAAATCAGCAATTCATATTCAAGCCTAATTAATAAGATGAAACCCTGAAAAAATTAAATCATGCATAACGCTAAAGGCTATACTTAAAACAAATACCACCATCTTTACTTTTTATGAATGCTTGTATTCGCTCGTATACAGAGAGATAAGGGCAAGTATTTGAACAAATAAAAAAATAGAAACAACTTGCTTGAGTTTGATTCTCATTCAGGGCATGTTATACCCACAAAAAAATAACTAATCTTATAAAAACAATCTAAGTTTTTGTATAAGCAAAAAAACAAGTAAGATAACAGGCCGATTTTCGAGGACTCGAAGTTTATGTTAATCCTTTGGATGATAGTACTACCCATCTTGGGTATTTTTATTCCGCTTTTAGCCCAATCGGCAAATAGAAATGTATTGACATGGCTCACGGCCATTTTTCCTGCTGCAGCTTTTATATTATTGTGCTCGTTAACCGGTGAGGTTTTCGAAGGCAATGAGATCCGTTTTCATTTGCCATGGATACCCATCCTGGGCCTGTCTCTCTCACTGCATCTTGACGGTTTAGCTTACCTCTTCTCCTTACTCATTCTAGGCATTGGTCTGCTGGTTATTCTCTATGCCCGCTATTACTTATCCGACAAAGACAACATGGCTAAGTTTTATAGCTTCTTAATGTTGTTTATGGTCGCGATGCTGGGTGTTGTGCTCTCAAACAACTTAATCCAATTATGGCTATTTTGGGAACTCACCAGCATTAGTTCTTTTCTATTGATCAGTTTCTGGTCGCATAAAACAGACGCTAGAAAAGGCGCTCGAATGGCCCTGACAGTGACTGGGACAGGTGGTTTAGCCTTGCTTGCTGCATTTATGCTTATCGGTCATATAACAGGCACTTACGAGCTAACGGAAGTGCTTCAAAAAACCGCTTTGATACATTCCAGTGATTTATATACTCCCACGCTTATTCTGTTCTTGTTAGGTGCCTTTACCAAGTCGGCTCAATTCCCTTTCCACTTCTGGCTGCCACATGCGATGTCTGCCCCTACTCCGGTAAGTGCTTATCTTCACAGCGCCACCATGGTGAAAGCGGGGGTATTTTTAATGGCAAGATTCTATCCTGTTATGGCGGGAACGGATTTGTGGTTCATTATTGTGTCCCTTACCGGCATCATAACGATGTTACTGGGCGCTTATGTCGCGTTATTCAAGCATGATTTGAAAGGCCTGCTTGCTTACTCAACCATTAGTCATTTAGGTTTAATCACCTTACTCTTCGGACTCGATACCCCACTTGCGGCCATTGCTGGGATATTCCATATCATCAACCATGCGGTATTCAAGGCGTCTTTATTTATGGCGGCAGGCATTATTGATCATGAGTCAGGTACCCGCGATATGCGTAAACTGAATGGCTTATGGAAGTATATGCCCTACACCGCAACTCTTGCTATAGTAGCGGCTCTTTCCATGGCGGGCGTTCCGCTATTAAATGGTTTTTTATCCAAAGAAATGCTCTTTGCTGAAACCTTAAGTCAAGATACTTTGGGAGCCTTGTCCTGGTTCATTCCTCTATTGTCAACCTTGGCGGGGATGCTTGCCGTCGCCTACTCGCTACGCTTCATTCATGATGTTTTTTTCAATGGCGAACCGATAGACCTGCCAAGAACACCGCATGAGCCCCCTAGATATATGCGCGTACCGGTAGAAATTCTGGTCGTGGTATGTATCTTAATTGGTATTTTCCCGCAATTCATTGTCGGCGATTTACTTGGAGCAGCCTCTGAAGCTGTCCTTCAGAGCCCTCTACCCTCTTTTAGTCTGGCCATTTGGCATGGTTTCAACTTCCCCTTATTAATGAGTTCAATTGCCATTGTTGGTGGTTCAATCCTGTACTTTAAACGAGAAGCCTTGTTTGAATTTAAAGAACAATTCATTTCAGAAGATGCCAAATATGTCTTTGAAGCGCGCATACAATGGATCGTTGCCAAAGCGTCACAAGCACAACAGTTTATTGATAACGGCTCCTTACAACGATATATGTTTTGCTTGGTGATCTTTGCCTTAATTTTAATGGCGACACCATTATTGGAACTGCTTAATGCAGGGGGATTAAAACCAAGATTACCTCTTAGTTGGCTCGCGAGTTTTTGCGCTGTCATATTAATTGTTTCAACGATATTAACCGTCATATGGAGCCACCACCGCCTGAAGTCGCTCCTTGCTCTTTCGGTGGTTGGCTTAATTGTGTCTATCACCTTTGCCTATTTCTCCGCGCCCGATCTTGCTTTGACTCAACTCTCTGTTGAAGTTGCCACCATCATTCTATTTTTGCTTGCTCTGTTTTTCTTGCCCCAAACAAGTCCGGTGATAGACAGCCCCTTATCGACAATTGTCAGGGATTTTGTGATCGCGCTATTATTTGGCAGCGTGATAGGCACACTTTGTTATGCACTACTCACTCGTCCATTCAGCAGTATTTCTGAGTTCTTTTTACTGAATAGTTTGCCAGGCGGTGGTGGAACGAATGTAGTCAATGTCATCTTGGTCGATTTTAGAGGCTTTGATACCTTAGGTGAAATTACGGTTCTTGGCATTGCTGCTTTAGGTATATTCAAGCTTTTGGCAAAAATTCCGCTCTTCCTTCCTAGTGCAGATTATAAAGGTCGATTATGGGCAACAGATAAGCATCCCGTATTACTCGCTCTGGTATCTCAAAGTTTACTTCCTCTAGCGTTGCTTGTATCTGCCTTTATTTTTATCCGTGGGCACAATATGCCGGGTGGCGGTTTTATTGCTGGCCTCATTACTGCCGTCGCGTTTTTACAACAATATATCGCTCATGGTGTCGACTGGATGACCAAGCGTTTACGAATCAACTATGAGTTACTCATCGCCTGTGGATTGCTCATTGCCACCTTGACTGGCTTAGGTAGCTTCTTTTTTGAACGTCCTTTTATGACAACCTGGTTTGATCATTTCCATCTTCCCTGGGTTGGGGAGTTTGAACTTGCCAGCGCCATGATATTTGATCTTGGTGTTTATCTAACCGTCGTCGGTGCGACCTTGCTGATTTTAGCGAATCTAGGCAAACTCACCACCAGTGAACGTCCTGTGGAGAAAACCTAATGGAACTGACCTATGCTATTTGTGTCGGTGCCCTCAGCACGGCAGGCATATTTCTCATGCTTCGCGCGCAAACATTTCCGGTTATTCTGGGTCTAACGCTACTTTCCTATGCTGTGAATTTATTTTTATTTGCCAGCGGGCGTCTGGTCATTAATTCCGCTGCGATACTCAGTGAACATGATCAATATGCTGACCCACTTCCCCAAGCTCTTGTCTTAACAGCCATCGTAATAGGTTTTGCGATGACTGCCTTTGCCCTTATTCTGGCAATGCGGGCACGAGCAGACTTATCTAATGACCATGTTGATGGCGAAGAGTTGGATATCCCAAAAATTGAAAAGCATTCCAAAAATCATAAGGAGCAAGTGTAGATGCTCAATCACTTGCCGGTTTTCCCGGTTTTAATCCCGCTGTTAGCGGGTATTTTTCTGATTTTCCCGTTTATAAGTAAAAATGTCACTCGCACCAGAATAGCTGGCTTTATATTCAGTTGCCTACTTTTTATCACCACCATCGCATTATTCATGATGGTTCAAAAACAAGGCATTATTATTTATGCCTTAGGCGATTGGCAGGCTCCTTATGGCATCACACTGTACGTCGATGTATTTTCAAGTTTACTGTGCGTATTAACCTCATTCCTACTGCTTTGCGTTCAACTCTATTCTTTTGGTGGTGAAGATATCCAAGGCAAGCACTACCACCCATTGCTTATGTTTCAAGCCATGGGAATAATCGGGGCATTTTTAACTGGGGATATTTTCAATTTATTTGTTTTTTTCGAAGTCCTGCTTATTGCCTCCTATGCACTGGTAATTCACGGTGGAGGCAAACAAAAAACCCATGCGAACCTGCATTACGTCATTCTTAACCTGGCAGGCTCAGCTTTATTCCTGTTTGCCTTAGGTATTTTATATGGCACTTTTGGTAGCCTGAATATGGCTGACATGCAGTCAAAAGTTACTCTTCTCAATGAAGACCAAGTGATTCTAGCTAAAGCAGGTGGTTTACTTCTCATTGCCGTGTTTGGGCTAAAATCTGCTTTATTGCCTTTGCATTTTTGGCTATCTCGAACCTATGCGTCATCCCCTGCTTCAGTAGCTGCATTATTTGCCATTATGACGAAAGTCGGCATCTATAGTTTCTGGCGAGTCCATACAGGAATTTTTGGTTATGATGCAGGTGACCTAGCTAACCTGGCGCAAGATTGGATAAGACCACTTGCCTGGTTAACCGTTGTAGCAGGCACAATCACTATTTTATCCAGCCAAAGTTTACGCCGCCTCACCGCAAATCTGATCATTGTTTCAGTTGGCAGCTTGCTATTAATGGTGGCAATCAATACTGAAATGGCAGCCACTGCTGGTGTGTATTATTTAATTCACAGTACACTCGCTTGTGCAATGATGTTTTTGATCACGGATTTAATCATCAAGCAACGCAGCAAAGCTGAAGATAGATTTGTGGTGTCCCGCCCAGTTTCTCAGCCTCGTCTTTTAGGGCTCTTATACTTGTTTGCTGCTTTAGCGCTTATTGGTATGCCACCACTATCTGGTTTTATTGGGAAAGCCTTGATGCTTAAAGCATCTATTGAAGCTGAATCGGCCATTTTAGTTTGGCCACCCATACTTATTTCAAGCCTAGCCGCCATGATGATACTGACACGCGCGGGCAGCTCTATTTTCTGGAGAGCAAAGGGTGAAGCAGCCAATCACAACCAGGCACACGCATCTCAATTGATTGCAGTCGGAATGCTTGGTTTGGCATTGATTTTAATGGTGATATTTGGTGGGCCACTCACCGAGATAACTAGCCAGGCTGCAGAGAATATCTTTAATTTAGGTAACTTTTTGAGCTTTATGGAGAAGTTTGATGCTTAGATATATTTCCCCGCTTCCTATCCATGCGCTAGTGCTATGGATCGTTTGGCTTTTATTAAATGAGATCACTCCAGGACATATTGTTCTTGGTGCAATTCTAGCCATTGGCATTACGTGGTTCATTCATCCTTTGAGCGACCCACATCCAGCCATTAAAAAACCGTTTATCTTATTTTTGTATATTGCTAGAGTTTTGAAAGACATTGTAGTCTCTAACTTCATAGTAGCTAAACAAGTGCTCAGTCCAAATCACTTATTAAAGCCAGCTTTTATCGCACTACCTCTTGATTTAGAGGAACCTTTTCCTCTAGCCGTCCTCGCCAGCACGATATCTTTGACACCAGGTACCGTCAGTTTAGACTTTTCTGACAACATGAAAGTACTTTATATTCATGTATTAAATCTTACTGATGAAGAGACCCTTATCGCAGAGATTAAAACCCGCTATGAGACACCACTAAAGGAGATTTTCGGATGTTAAATACCGTATTATTCGGGGTCTCTATTATTTTAGGGATTGCCTTAATATTAAATGGCTGGCGCTTACTTATAGGCCCTTCAACCACAGATAGAATTCTAGCTTTAGATACGCTCTATATTAATAGCATTGCATTAATAGTACTGCTAGGGCTATATTTTAAAAGTACCCTCTATTTTGAAGCAGCCTTACTCATTGCCATGCTAGGTTTTGTGGGCACCTCCGCTTTGGCAAAATATCTTCTTCGCGGCGACATTATTGAATAATCTGGAAAACGACAATGACTCTAATCGTTGAATGGCTAGCTATCGTATTATTAATTTTAGGTGCTTTATTTATCCTGGTTGGCGCAATAGGTTTAGTGAAACTACCTGACTTCTATACCCGTTTGCATGCGCCAACCAAGGCCAGCACATTGGGAATCGGATCTATTCTGATCGCCTCTATGATGCTACACATGGTGAATGATCGAGGCATCAATGTTCAAGAGCTGGTCATTAGCTTATTTTTGTTTATCACCGCACCTGTATCCGCTTATATGATGGCAAAGGCAGCCATTCACCGTGACGTACCATCGGTTGATAGAACCCAGAACCCTCATATTAGCCAAACAATTAAACGACAAAACAAAGAGCATGAAAAATAAGTATTGAGTATTAGCCCATCTTTCGATCCTCTCCTCATAAAAATCACGTAAGTCATTGATATTTGCTTTTAGATGAAAATAAATACTAAATCGAAAGATGGGCTAAACCATGCCTTTATGCGGTGACTCTGAGACAAAAGGCACACCAAAAAAAGTCAGGAAAGCCAGCACGAAGATACACAGCACAATCGCAGCTGACTTTAGCTGCGAGCCTTTTATCTGCTTTCTAGCATGCAAATAATACAGCACCGACACCCAGGTTAAGAATGACCATGTTTCAATTGGATCCCAGGCCCAATAACGCCCCCAGGCATCCTGTGCCCAAATCGCTCCAACGACCAGCATTAGCGTCTGAAATAGAAAACTGATGGCGACCAAGCGATAGGCCAGTATCATCAAACTACGACTCTGGGGTAAAGTTTGAAATTGCCGCCACCCAAAAGCCGTTGTTCTTGCCAATACGGCCCCGCTCACGCCGACCGCAGTGAGCAGCAATCCTAAAAAGAGCTTCCCAAATAAGACATGAAAATAGAGCCATGGCGTATCATACGTCGGAGGTAAATAACTATCACTCGATGGCGTAACCATTAACCACAACATGATAACACCCAGTATGGGTAGTACGACGCTGGCAGATGCTCGAATCGCAGGTAAGCGCCATTGCGCAATCAGAAAAATCAGCGACAAACTCCATAAATTACTGGATAGAATCTCGTAGAGATTTAAGAACGGCCCATGACCGGTTCTAAGCCATCGCGCCGCAAGTGAACCACTGTGAGCGCCGACAGCTAACAGAAATAATACGAATCCGAACCGAATTTTCTGCGTTGAAGTGCGACTATAGTAAAAAATAAGCAGACTACCTGCGGCATAGCTGAATAATGCCAAATCAAGTAGTTGTTGTTCAAGGCTTGTTATATCCATAATGACATTTGGCCAAATCGTTATAGGTTAGTCTCAGTCGGAATAGACAAGGAATACAAACTCCCTAGCAGGCAGGTCAATTTCCGGGCAGCCATAAACCTCTCTATAACGACTTCGAAAAGACCTGATCTTGAGGATGACTTTGGCGCATACGCTTGTCTAGTGCCATACAGGCATTACGTAAAAAAGGTCGTCCCTTTTCCGTCAACGTCAGTGTGTTATTAGCAACCGTGACCAGTTTATCGTCAATCATCTGTTGTAAGTATTGTTTGTAATCTGCCTCCTGATCACCGTTCAACTCAACTTGAAAGCGGGTCATAAAGGCAAGAATTTGCTCTCTAATTAGCCGATCTTCTCCATTGAGAAGATGCCCCCTCAAAGTTGGTAATTCACGCTGCTCATTCACTCGGCGCTCATAGACAGGTAGCACTTTCTCATTTTGGTGGAAACAGGTGGGCGATTCAGATATCGCACTCACTCCCAAACCAATCAGTACATCTGCTCGTTGATCGGTATAGCCCATGAAATTACGATGCAGCTTTTGCTCATCGTAGGCCTTAAACAATGCATCATCAGCCAATGCAAAATGATCCATGCCAATTTCTTTATAACCTGCCGATAATAGTACTTGTTTTGCCTGGTCATAGAGTGCACGTTTATCATTCCCTTGAGGCAGATCTTCATCTTTAAAGGAACGTTGCGCGGGTTTAATCCAGGGAACGATCGCAAGACTATAAAGCGCGATACGATCTGGTCTTAAACTGGCCGTTAGTTCAGCACTTTTTGTGATAGATTCAATGGTTTGCCCTGGCAGGCCATAAATCAGATCGAAGTTAACTGAATCGTATCCAAGTTTTCTTGCCGTTTCAGTCAATGTCTTAGTCTGCTCAAAAGGCTGTATTCGTCTAACCATCTGTTGCACATCAGGATCAAAGTCCTGCACGCCCAAACTGATACGATTGAATCCAAGTTCCCGGAGAGTGCTAAGCTGCTCCTCACTGGTGCGTCTGGGATCAACCTCAATGGCGCCTTCAAAATCATTTAGGTCAATGTTTGTTATCTGACTAATACCTTGCACCAGCTTTTTCAAATGAGACGGTGACAGAAATGTTGGCGTCCCCCCTCCAAGATGGACTTGTTTTAACGGTACCTCGGCCAACATGGGGACACGCTCCAGATACATCTGCCACTCTCTAAGCAAGGTATCAACATAGGGTAATTCCTTGTCGTGATTTTTGGTGATGGTGTTATTGCAACCACAATAAGTACAAAGCGTTTCACAAAATGGAATATGTATGTAGATACCGTAACTGGCATCAGGTAACGTTAAAGCGCTTTTTACACTGTCAATCCATTCGTCAGTAGAGGGCTCGTCTTCCCAATAAGGCACGGTCGGATAACTCGTGTACCTTGGACACGGCACATCATACTTTTTCAGTAGTTGTAGCCTCTCATTGAACTGATCTGATGTATGCATTTATTACCTTCTAAATTTTGCCATGTGTATGCTGTTGAAAGAATACCGATTCAGTTCAAAGTCTGATCCATAATCCCGCCACAATCAAACGTAAATTGTTAAATCGTTTATCAAGCCAGTCTAATTTGATGCAAAGCATCGCGAATTTCACCAACAGCCAAGTTAATCACTTCCGGGCTGTGTGCATATGACAGAAAGCTCACTTCGAAGGTGTGGGGCGCAACAAACACCACAATTTTTTTCAAGGTCGCCAAGCCTGCTCGATCACAACACCAGGATATTGCTGATAAACGTCTGCAACTCGCGCTGGCATCCGGCAGTGAATTCTGACACGGATACCCAGCTTAACCATATAAGGCATAATTTCTTGCCGCGTAATGTTAAAAACATGTACCGTCCATATTACAAAAATTGAACCAATTTGAGTGTGTTATGAAAAAAGATTGGAAATAACCATATATTATCAAGTAAAACATAATTTTATGCTTTATTTTCAAAAAGATACAGACATAGAAAATACAACAAACTAAAACATAAACTGGGTTTATAAAGCTTGGAACGCGATCAACAGTTGTCTCGAAATCAGGAATGCACGATGAACATTCCCAATTCTAGGAGCGTTAGGAATATAATTTTTGGCTTTCGAGCCAAGGAGTATTAATCCTATTCTGCTTCATTGCTGATGATTTGCTCCCACTCCCACAGCGCAGCGCGCGCCTTCTTTAGATAGGGGTCGTTATTATATGTACGGTGAATATAAGTTCGCATTGCGCCAACCGCCCCCTTGTAATCTCCGGCACCTTCATACGTCAAGGACAAGCCGTAGTAGGCATTTGCTTGCTCAGGCTTGAGTTCAATTGCCGTGATAAAAAAATCCTTTGCCGCAAGGTACTGCTCAAGACCAACTAGCGTAAACCCCATATTGACGTGCGCCTCAGGCATTTTGGGTGCAACGCTCAATATCTCAACAAAAGCAGGGAGCGCCAATTTATATTTTTTGGCATGCAATAGCGCTGCTGCTTGATTGAAACACAGCGGGAGCTGAGAGTGCTCATCTTGCTCAAGAACAGTACAGGAAGTGTGCACAGATGCACGATCATGACCCGCTATTTTTTTTATCTCTGTCGACTTCGTTAATGAAGGCAATCCAAGATTATCAAAATCAGGTAAAAGCTGAATGCCAACTCCAAGTAACACAATTAGCATTGTCAAAAACACTAACAGCAAAATACGTTTTTTAAAACTCATTCGAATATCCGACTACGGATTATGGATTATGGATTATGGATTATGGATTATGGATTATGGCAAACAGTTATTCATCAAAAAGTCTGATTTAATCAAAATTCACTGGAACTTTTGTAAAAAAGTTTCTTTTGTCAGTTTTCAGACGGAGTGATCCCATCGCGTTCATTTTTTTGCTTTAAATAGCGCCGTTTATTAAGCTATCAAGAACTTATACAGCCAAGGCTTTCTTGCTTTTACTGATTTCTATTCAGGGATTACGGCTATTTGAAAATTAAGCCTAAATATTAGTAAACATAAGTAAACCGATCAAAACAACATACGGAAAAGCCACTGTCGGTCTTAATGCTTGTAAACAGTATTCTTTTAGTAAACCGAATTGAGAAGGCCGCTTTGCCTCAAAGTCACGATTAAATTGAAAAGCGACGCAGTCTTTGTTTGAGTCGATATCTCTATCCGACAAGGCTTCTTCCAGAGCCAGTAAGCGAAGTTCAATGCGAGCCTGAAAATTTTTCCAAATCGCATCCTGAAGCCAAAAAACAGCCAATAAAAAAAGGATGATCCAACCTATTTTTTCTGAAATATGCGCGCAATAAAATACAATCATCGCCAGCAGCTTGATTACTAATGAATACTTTTCATAACTATCATATTGATTTTGTAACAACATCCATTCATTCGATAAATCTGTCTGCGTCATATCGTGAAATACTCTTAAGCTGAGAAATTATAGACTTAATAAAGTAATAGCGGCTTGTATTCACATGAACAAAAGAACCACTATTGAACGTACAAATACCCGCATCCGATACGGTACATAATTTGAATCTGCATGGATATAACTATGAATATAACGTAATGCCACATAGGCCCATGCCAAAACATAAAGTATAGACACTAAAGCCATCTAATAAAGCTAAGATAATACTTAAGACATACAACAAT
>TARA_R110001592_G_scaffold363321_1_pt1 | contig 83269 bp, 83 predicted proteins | sample TARA_R110001592 | Tara Oceans TARA_R110001592 (sample SAMEA4398387) | marine metagenome | biome: Polar Biome; feature: [SRF] surface water layer (ENVO:00010504); material: water (ENVO:00002006), including particulate matter (ENVO:01000060) such as... | depth 5 m | reverse complement strand
TGCCTGCCTGTATAACATAATTTCATGTTATCTGGGTCAGCCCCATATTCTATTATCCCCGCCAAAATATCCTCATCACTGGCGAGGTCTAAACCAAATAAATCCCGAAAAAAAGATAACGCCTCAGGTACCGAATTAAATTCCCATGTGAACGGTTTATATTCGTTCGACACCACATCAAATCCTACGGATTCCAATGATTTTTCCATGCCTTCAGTTAAAAACACCCCCTCATGTCCCATAGAGTTATATTGGTGAACAAACACATTAAGAAATCTTGCCATATCTGATCCACCATCAACATCACCCACTACCAGCAGCCCTCCGGGCTTTAGCAGTTCTAGACACTGCTCAAAAAAATGCTGTTTGTTTTCGACATGATGTATTGCTGCCAAAGAAATAATTCTATCCGCTGAAGATGGTGCGAGTGGTAACTGTGTCAGACAAGACAATAATGTAGAGCATCCCTGATCATTAGGACAATGACGAGCAAAACTGTCAGACGACTCGACAAAGACATAATGAACATTGTCTACGAATACAAATTGCTTAAGATAACCTCCCCCAGACGGAATATCACACAAGGTCATATTAGGTTTAATATCGAGATACTCTACCGCCAAGGAGAATTCTTCCGCCCTAGCTTGAGGACATAATTTCATTGCCTGATGATAACGCCACGCTCTCTTCTTAAAAATATCTTCGTATGAATCAAACATTCATCCTTCCTAACCTATACCACTTAAAATAATCACTAGGCTTCACTAACAAAAACCCTACAACTTTCCCCCACCATCAGTCCCGCCCTTCAACATATCCCCAAGCCCTGCAAAGGGATTATGTGTTGCGGTACTTTTTTCAGTGTCTGTTGAGGTATTACCGTTTTCGACTTCCGTGTAACGTGAATGCTCATTGTCATGGCAGTACAGACACAATAGCTCCCAGTTACTGCCATCTGATGGATTATTGTCATGGTTGTGGTCACGGTGATGAACCGTAAGTTGACTCAAATTTGTCTGAGTAAATTCCCGGGCACAACGTCCACAGACCCAGGGATACATTTTTAATGATTTTTCCCGGTAACCCTTCTCCCTATCCTTGCGCGCACCGCGAGCCTGAGAAACAATCTTATCGAGCTTTCCAGAAGAATTATCTATAGACATCATTTCAACCTCTGTTGACTAAACGGGTATCGCCAACAATTCATTCAGATGTGAATCAATCTGTTCAGCATATTTTGGATCCATACCAAAAAGTCCCAAATGGCCCCAATCACTCTCGATCACTCTCAACTCACTATCTGACACCATTTTCTGATGATCCTCACAATCCCGAGGAGGAAAAAACATATCCGTACTGATGGGCATGACAAACATCTTCGCTGTAATTCTGCCTAAAGCGGCCTTGAGATCACCGTCCGTTATTCTACTCACATCACCGCGCTGCCACTTCCAGGCCATACACAGCAGATTATTTGGGTCCATAGGTAAGAAGTAACCTTGGGTAAAGCCTACACAAAAATCCTCAAGAGAAGAGAAACTAAGCGCGCGCCATAGTTCCTGCTTAAACATTTCAGTGCTATAGCCCATGACAGACCACAGGTCGGCATGCCGGCGCAAACCGCAGTGCACCGCATGTGGCTCTGTATACCAGCCGTCCTTCCAGGCTGGGTCAGACGTAATCGCTTCGTTCAATGTTTTTGTGTACAAAAAGTCGTGCGGTGTATTTTTTGCCGTCCCTGCAATGGGCGCAGCACGTTTTACCATATCCGGATAGCGAACAGCCCATTCCCACGTTTGCTGCGCCCCCATAGACCCGCCAACAACAAGAGCTAGAGAGTCGACACCAAATTTTTCTGTGAGTAATTTATGCTGTGCCCGAACATCATCACCAATTCGTACACGTGGAAATGCTGCCATACCAAGTGGGGATGGGGTGTTATGGGGCGATGTGGATAAGCCGTTGCCAAGCTGATTGATGATGATAACAAAATACTTATCGGGGTCGATTGCCCTCCCCGGCCCTACATACACTTGTTCCATAATCTTACTGGTACCGGAGTACCAAGTCGTCATCAGTATTACATTATCTTTGTTGGCGTTTAATTCCCCAAAGGTTGTATAAGCAAGCTGACAGTTTCTGAGGGTTCCGCCGCTTTCTAATACAAAGTCACCGAGGTCAAAAAAAGTATAAGGTCCATGATTTTCTTGAGAATAATAGTCATTCACTAACATCAATAATTCCCTCTCAATTTGAACAAATACAAAGCATAGGCCACGCAAACAACAAACCACACTGTATCAGTAAGCCACGCACATCTGAAAGATACCATCAAACGAGAAAGAAATAGGTGAAAAGAAATAGAGCAATGTCTACATCAAATCAAGGAGACGAAAAGGCAAACTGAAACTAAAGCAACTCTACGCCATAAGGCGTTTCTAACTTTATACGCCACTGACCTTTAGCTTTATACACCCAACCCTGAACTTCAATACGTTTGTCGAGAAGTCCTTTAAACCATGCCTGAGTGAATCTGTGGTGATGCTCCGAGTAAATCATGACAGTAAGGTGGTTATCCATATCCAGCCGCCAATGCTTACCGGCATGAATGGAAGATACTGTTCCTTGAACTCGCTGAAAACCACCCTGATGAACTAATGCAGCCTTAACAGGAGGAAGTACTTTGTCACCCCACAGACCTAATTGATGCTTTTGAGCGAGCTGTTCTGCCTGAGCCAAACACGGGGCAAGGGACAGATTTGGAGGAATGGCCACATGGTAGGCCAACCCCTGTTGCAATAGGGATTGCTCCAAATTTTCTCCGATTTCGTTATAAATATGGCCTAACCATCGGCCATAGTGATCTTTCGCTTCAACATCCAGTAGCAATTCAATACGGTTAGAGTCCTCCACAAAAGTCCGAACAGCGTCTCTAGCTTGCAAGGCATAGGGTTGAGGACTCTGCTGTTTCTGTCCCATTTCTGTGGCATTAATACCAATCAAACGAACTTTACGTCCATCAGATAATGTCAGGGTATCCCCATCATAAACACTGGAAACTTTAACCGTCTCAGTTTTTGAAATGATGGGGCAGGGTTTTAGATATTCTTGGGAAGACGGTTGTTCAGCGTTCTGCTGCTTTGCATGTTGAGGTGGGTGATAATCCAACCTATTGTCTGAATTTTTATCTGTACTTTTGTCTGTACTGTTATCTTCACTGCAGCCCACAACCAAGGCGAGCAATAGACAAGTAAAATATCGTCCTGCCATTTTTAGCCTCGTCCCACTTAAGCCAGAAACAAAAAACGCGCTCAAAGTATAAACCCGGAGCGCGTTTCGGTTGCCTCTAAAGGCAAACATAATGCAATATTTCTTAACAGAATTACTTCTTGACAGTACGTCCCGCAAAACGTTTGTTGAAGCGATCAATACGACCACCTGTATCAACCACTTTCTGCTTGCCGGTATAAAAAGGATGGCACTCGGAACACACATCGAGGTGAATGCCAGTTGCCATAGTAGAGCCAACGTCAATAACGTTGCCACAGCTACAGGTTGCTGTCATTTTGCCGTAATTTGGATGAATATCAGTTTTCATGTTCTCTTTGCCTCAATGTCTTGCATACCGCCACCCAATCATCATACTGTTGGGCACCATATGCCGCTCTCAAACGGAGCGCGCATACTACCAGAAAACAGCCCGCATTCAAGGTTTCAACCACAAATATAGGGTTTAGACGTAAATACTCGGCAGTGATCAATAATGAGCAGTAATAACAACCCTACGATCTATAACATCGCTGTGCCGTCACCCCTCCGGCGTTTGTTTGATTATCTTGCTCCAGAAACACCAAAAGGCGCCATCACTAACGAAGCCTACTTTCATCTGCTACCGGGCACCAGAGTACTGATCCCCTTTGGCCGCAGAAAAGTAGTGGGTATTATTGTCAGTACTACTCATAAAAGTGATTTCCCCCTATCTCGACTCAAACCAATTGAGGTCGTCCTTGATAACGAACCACTGGTGCCGTCTCACCTGTTTGAACTCTATGTTTGGGCCGCTCGATATTATCAACATCCCATCGGTGATGTCCTGGCCAATTCACTCCCTGCCCTATTGCGCAAAGGAGAGGATATTCCCACCCAAGATGAGAAACATTGGCAGCTCAGCGAACACGGTAAAGGTCTCCCAGAAAACGCACTAAAACGAGCCCCAAAGCAGCAACAAATTCTTAACATGCTACAACAGCAAAGCAGCATGAGTAGAGATGAGTTTAAGCGATTAGATATTTCCTCTTCAGCATTAAAACAACTGGAAGAAAAAGGTCTGGTTGACTCAGTTATTACTCAGGCAAAAACCAATCTGGACGATATTCTGGAAAACCTGCTAGCTGAGCAACCATTGGAACTCTATCCCGAGCAACAACAGGCTCTGGACAGTATTGAATTACACGGTTTTAACCCCTACCTACTCTATGGCGAAACGGGCAGTGGTAAAACCGAAATTTACCTACAGGCCATTGAAAAAATACTGCGCTATGGAAAGCAAGCATTGGTATTAATCCCGGAAATTAGCCTGACACCTCAAACATTGAGCCGTTTTGAACGGCGTTTTAATTGTCCGATTGCAGTACTGCACTCGGGCCTAACCGATAGAGAGAGAACGCTGGCTTGGGATGCAGCCCGTACAGGCCAAGCACCCATTGTACTCGGTACCCGATCTGCCATATTTACACCATTAAAATCACCGGGTTTATTAATCGTTGATGAAGAACACGACAGCTCTTTTAAACAACAAGAAGGCTTTCGTTATTCCGCTCGGGACTTGGCAGTTATTCGTGCCCAAAAAGAAGCAATTCCACTTATTTTAGGCTCTGCCACCCCCTCACTGGAATCACTGTATAACTGCGAACAACATCGCTACACCCGGTTAATGCTGACCTGTCGCCCTGGTAACGCAGTACAACCACGCTGGCAACCAGTTGATATTCGCAAAGCCAACTTATCCAGCGGTTATTCGCGGGAATTAATTGACGCCATCACCCAAACACTAGCAGCAGGCAATCAGGTATTAGTATTTCTTAACCGCAGAGGTTTTTCCCCCACCTTAAGCTGTCACGAATGTGGCTGGATTGCTGGCTGCCATCGCTGTGAAGCGAGGTTAACTGTACACCGCAGTCCAAATCGCCTGCTGTGCCACCATTGCGAACACTTGGAACCTGTCCCACCTAAATGCCCTTTCTGCCATAGTTCACAGTTGCAGTGTATTGGCCAAGGTACCGAACGCAGCGAAGAAGTGCTGGAGGCTCTATTCCCAGACACCTCCATTATTCGGGTAGACCGCGATACCACACGCCGCAAACACGCCATGAAAGAAATGTTAGCTCAGGTCAATCTTGGAGAACCTTGCATTCTTATTGGTACGCAATTGCTAGCTAAAGGCCACCATTTCCCCAACGTCACATTAGTCGCTATTTTGGATGCCGACGGAGGGCTCTTCAGCCCTGACTTTCGGGCACCAGAAAAGATGGGACAGTTAATTACTCAGGTCGCCGGCCGTTCTGGTCGTGGAGATAAACCCGGCACGGTGATATTACAAAGTCATTACTGCGATCACCCCTTAATCGCCACCCTTACCTCCAGCGGTTATAACGCCTTTAGCCAGGAATTAATCAAAGAGCGCCAGCTCGCACAGCTTCCACCTTATCGACATATGGCACTTATTCGAGCCGAAGCCGTCAACGGTGAGGCGGCCATCGATTTTCTAAAACACTCTCGCCAATGTGCAGAGCGTTTACTCCCTGCCACAAATCTTCCATCTACAAACAGTGTCAGCTATTTGGGGCCACTACCTGCACCCATGGAACGACGCAGCGGCCGTTTTCGGCATCAGTTTAGTATCATCTGTAATGAACGTCCGACTCTGCAGCGGATGATGACAACGCTCTGTCTGGAGCTCGAGCAATCTCAGCTCGCCAAGCGTGTTCGGTGGTCCGTAGACATTGATCCTCAGGATACAACCTGAGCAATCGTCCCAGATTTGAGATAATGATCAATCAGTCCTAGCGAACACTCTGCCTAGCCAATACAATGGCGGCCATCAAAGGAGTCTAGATAACAGTATGACTAGGGATTACGCCAAAAAGCCCGCAAAACGCAGCCCCCCGCGCAGCTCCCCACGAGCTAATGCGAAACGGCAGCCAAAAAAACGGGGCCATCAAAGCCCTCCCGGCTGGCTCTGGTTATTTGCTGGAATATTACTGGGCGTTCTCATCATGTCACTGACAAAGCTCTCTGAAATGCCAGGTGAGCAAGGCCCTGACATTTCAGACGAAAACTCAGAGGACAACTCGGAAGACAATGGCAACAAACCCCGGTTTGATTTCTACACGCTGTTAAGGGAATCAGAAGTCATTGTTCCCGACACCCCCAAAACTGATAGCGCAGCCACCCCAACAGCCAATCCAAATGACGTCTTCCTGCTTCAGGTGGGTTCATTCAAAAGCAATCATGATGCCGACAGCCTTCGAGCCCGCCTGTTATTGCTCAACCTGAACGCCAAAATTGAAAAAGTCAGCCCAAGAAAAAATGAAACCTGGCACCGTGTTATTGTAGGGCCATTTAGCGATCGATCAGAGTTAGCTGATGCACGGGGAAAACTGGCTAGCAATGGAATTGATTCGTTGCTGTTAAAGCGGAAGAAGTAAAATTCGGGCTTGCCCTGCATACGCGCTCATTTGTATAAATTTCATCTTCTCCCTGCTTATGTCACACCCTCTTGTGATAGAGCTACCATCATTTACCATTGATATTATGAACAATCGACATTGGTTGTTTTATCACAATTCTTCCAAAGACAGGATCCTTTTATTTTTTGCGTTATGATTGCCGCATAATAAAGCCCCTAGGTCTTGTGGAGACTAAACAATGGAATTACGTCTAACCCCAGCTATTACACTTTTTTCTCCTTCCTATTACACGTCTCTTCGGTCCACTCACAGCCCTTAGAGGAAGAATGGGAAGGCTGGGTTAAAGAACGCCATCACGATATTAGCTGCCCTGGGGTGCTCATGAAGGGAGAGCCAACAAAAAGCCTTCTAGGGTTTGTGTATGGCCTGGCAACCTAAGTCTTTCTCTTGAACAAGGCGGCCTGATCTTTACTCAACAGGTGGCGTGTTCTCAGTGTATTTTTTCTCGCAGCCTACGGCATTTTGATCATACTCAAACTGACCCCCGTACTTAGGTCGAAAGATCCGGATACAGGAGAGGGTAACCACAAGGGTGCAGATACAGACGATACACCACCAAACAGCACAGCCTTAGCCAGCGTGCTGGGAATAATATTCATTTCAGGTATGGCCATGCTCACCCCTACCAGCAATGTAATGGCAAGCGATCACCCTCCTGTATACTTGCTAAAAAAATTGGAAACCCGATTAACCAAAGCACCAGAGTGCTTACCCAACTGCATTTCCCTTAACAATGGTTCACTCACCGTAAAAGGCAATAATTTAGAACTTAATATTGAGGCCCACACCCAAGGACACCACAAGCTTGTTAACACGGGTAAGCTATTAGGCGATCAGGCATCTGTCTCCTTTCCAAACCCCATACACAACTTTAAAGTGGTTTCCATGGGCTGGCTTGTAGATGGCCTCATGGATGACCGAGTGCTTAACAGCTCCCTAACACTTCGCTCCACAGTCAGTATTGAAGAAAGCAAAAAAGATACATTAACCCTCGATCCCATCTCGCCCTTGGTGACAGTACAGCACACATTTATTCTGGATAAAGAATGGCATGTAGAAACCACTGTTGTTCGGTCTGTACCTAAAAATGGCCCTATCGCTGTCAGCATTCCTCTTATCGATAAAGAGAAGGTATTAGACAACGATCTCACCATCAAAGAAGGGCTTGCCCACGTACAGCTCAAATATAATCAACGGGCGATCAGATGGCACTCCGTACTAGAACCCCTCTGGCGCCCCTGGCCCGGCGAAAAAATTACGGTCAACATCTCACAGCCAATAGGTGTTAACGGCCCAACTCATACCGTTGAAAAAGCAGAACTAAAATATAGCCCCGGTGAGCGCATTCAAAAATCAACCCTGTCTCTCACTATTCGCTCTAGCCTTGGAGAGGACTACAGCTTTTCGATACCAAAAGATGCTGAAATTTTATCGGCAACCAATGGCAACAAAAAACTTAATATTCCCAGTTCAAATACAATTACGGTTCCGCTTCAGCCCGGTTTACAAAACGTAACGGTAGATTTTCAAGAGAAAAAAGAAATGGGTTGGAATGTAGCAACACCCCCCATTCACTTGCCGAGTACTGCCACGAATATCAGCCTAACTTACTCCTTAGCCAGAGACCGCTGGCCGTTATACTTCAATGGCCCCGCTATTGGCCCAGCCATGCTTTATTGGGGAATACTGGTTGTGATTATTCTCTCTGCCTTTGTACTCACCATCATCATTAAAAAATGCCGCCTCAATGTACCCATAAATATTATTGGCTGGTTGCTCTTGGGAATTGGACTCTCAACCGTGAATAGCTATGGCGTTTTTGCCGTGATTATCTTTTTCGTTCTACTCAATTACCGAAAGGATTACATAGACCCCTCCAAGCTCAGCAGTTTGAATTTCAAATTACTACAAGCTGGAATCATACTCATCACAGTAGTTGCAGCACCCTCTGTTTTATCCGCCATTCCCATGGGCTTATTATCAACACCCGATATGAAAGTGGTTGGCAATGGCAGCATCTCCCACTTCTATCGCTTTTATCGGGATACCGCCGCATCAGGTAACCTCCCCATAGCTAACGTCATCACCCCCCTATTTTCGGCTACCAATTGGTGATGATACTGTGATCCCTATGGTTCGCCACACGAATTATTGTATGGGCTAATTGGGGCTGGCAGACATTTAGTCATGGTGAGATTTGGCGGAACAGGATGAAATGAGCTTGCTCTCTTTCCTAAATAATTCTGACATTAACAGACTTTCACGCTCACAAAAAACATGTCAGCATTATTTACACAAAGGCATAACCACAGTCTTTATTTTTCAAACAATACCTTAAAAATCAACATGTTGAAAATTTGGCCCAGTATTTGCTTAACTAGGTTTTCACTTAATAAAAACTATCAATTATCAATTACAAGGAAGTACGAAAAATGAAGAACATAGTTATTGGATTAATTCTATTACTGCCTTTTGCGGTTAATGCCACAATCATTTCTGGAGATTTTAGAACAGAAGCTGATCTTCCTTATTGTTGCGCCAGAAGCGGTCCATTGGTTTACGAGAATCTTGGAGCTACGGTTGGCGCAGGTGCTGAATTAACCGATGCAAATTTTGTTGCCAATCCATCAAACTGGGGTGGTGGTGTCGTTCATATGGATCTAGATGCTACGACAAATATCCTGACCTTGGATTCTCAAGACGACATGGACTTTCAAACCTTCGATGCATGGATTAGTAATATTAGCTTTGATACAACAGGCGAAATTATTACTGGAGTATCTTTGATTTCAGGTAATCTTACAGATTTGGGGCTAACTGCAATTATAGAGTTTACTGATACCAGTATCCATATAGCTTATGATTTCGTAGCAGATTCTGGAGGTTTCTTCTTCACTGAGACACAGGCTCTATTCCAAATAACAACTCGCTCGAACTCCAGCCCAGTGCCTACACCAGCAAGTATTGCTTTACTTGGTCTTGGCTTAGTAGGAATGGCTCTTACTAGAAAAAAGAAAGCTATTTAAACAGCTAGTTTTATTACATAAAAAATCCCCAGATAATTTCTGGGGTTTTTTATGTCTAGAACCAGAGGAACTAGGAACTAAAAAATAACAATAACAATTATTTTCTACTCTAGTATTCTTCACTATTTTCAAGCAATCAAAACTTCAACACCATCATCAAAAAGCCCGAGAAAGCCGCATTGGATGGCGACAAACTTGGGTCAACTTCTTTCTTGGCATCATTAATTAATTTTCGATATTTTTTATAAAAATCCCAGCTGGGGAGTGGCTTATAAACTGGGTCTTCTATATTGAAGTGCTTCAGGATACCTTTTGCTGTGGTCGGTTTTACAAACACTTCTTTGGTCGGCTTGTAGTACGCCGGAATAATGCTGATCAAACTCCACTTAGCCAATTTTTCTGTAGCCAGTATGCTGACCATTGCCTCAAATCCCGCCTGTTGTTTGCCGTGGAGCATCTCCTTCAGCGCATTAACCAAAAAGGCTTTTTCATCCGTATTTAAGCGTTGAATAAATCCCTTAAATCTAGGTTTTTCAAACATGGACACCATGGATGAACGGCTAATCACTTTGACCATATTGTCGGCAGTAGCCAATACATTTGAACAGGCATCTTTGGAAAAATACTCTTTGGCCAAGCTAACCATTTTGTCCACTTTGTGTTTTTTTCCGATTTCAATCATTGTCGGGTTACTGAAACCACCCGGATATTGAGCAAGAAAATCTGCCTGGGCTTGGTGAAGCTTTTGGATATCCAGCATGTAGTGTTCTCTCCTTAGGTACCCTTTATCTCTTTTTATCCTATCCCTACGCTTTAATACAGAGTCATCTACTTAGGGCGATTTTTACCCTTCTGATGTCGCTCAAAATTTTCGGTGCTCTTTTTTTTGCTTTTACGAAACAACAAATACGTAGCTCCGATACCCCCATGTTGTGGTTGGGCACTGTGGAAGGCCAACACCTCATCTATCTGCTTTAACCAGTGGTTGGTACAACTTTTAAGTAGCGCGGGCTTTTCTCGGTTTTCCCCTCGACCATGGGTAATGATGGCACAGCGTATATCGTGCTTCATGCAATCATGCACAAACCGGGAAACCTGGAGTTGGGCTTGAACCACGGTCAGGTGATGTAGGTCCAACCGAGAATCAATGGCATATTTACCCAGACGCAGATTTTTGAAGACACCGTGTTGCACGCCGTCCCGTTTAAAACTGAGTACCTCTCTGGGTTTTACCGAGGGAATAAATTCTTCAGATGCCAGGGCGTGGCTACCTTCAGCCAAGGCCTGTTGTGCCGCTTTTCTGCGCACTTCCATTCCGGGTATTTGTTCGGTGGTTTTCTTTAGATGAGCACGGTCAGCCGGTTTTTTTAACGGCTCCACATCACCCATATGTTGTTGGAAAAATTCAAAATCGTCGTCGCTCACTACTCATGTTCCTAACTGGAGACTCTAACCAGTAAATCTAACCAGCATTCTTAATCGCCACTCTTTGCCGTCATTAAAGGTAGTGGCAGTATTTATCACAACTACCACTTACCCGAGAAATGCATTCCAACGTGGCCGTTACTGAAATAAAACACACCGCTGGATACACAGTTTAACGACAATTAATTTTTTAAATACAAAAAATATCTACTAAAAAAGACAACTAATCAACGTCATCTATTTCATCAACAGAAAGATGTGAGATGTCGATACCACTCTCTTCATAGGAACGTTTATCTTTTTCATCCAACACATCAGCACCTATTTCCGACACTGTCAGGTGAGAAGTATCGACCTCAGCAGGGGTATAATCTTTTTTGTGCTCTTTAGGTAATATGTCGGCACCCACCGGTGCCACATCAAAATCAAAATCTATCATATCCCCAGTATCGGACTGAGTTTCCACCGATGCTGAATTAATATTAATAGCGGCGGTATTTTCTGGTGGCGTTTGAGATGAGACGGACATATCAGCAAGTTCGGAACAACGAATATCAACCAAAGCACCCACTGTTTTCAATGAGGCCTGGTAGCGGAGAGCCGTTTCCTCATTAAGGTTGGCTTTAATAACCACGGGTTTGCCAGAGAACATTTGATCGATGCGTGAGGCTTCTGCATTAAACAGCTTAGCCAAACCTTCCTTGACTTCAAGCACTGACCGCCCAAGTTCAACATCACCGCGAAAAATCACCTCGAAATGTTCACTCATAACGCTACACCTTTTAATACTCGATTGGAGCCCTGCTATCTACCACGACATTATCAGTTTAGCTGACTCAATTCGTCGATGACAGACTTCTCATTTAATAAGAAATCTAAAATGACTCACTATCCCACCAGTTTTGATCCAATCCCTATGAAGATCCAAGTCATAAAAAATACGCCCATAGCCAACATGACCGCTGCAGACCCCTGATCTTTAGCTCGACCTGCTAGTTCATGAGTCTCCACACCAATTCTATCTACCACAGCCTCAATCGCTGAGTTCAGTAATTCAACAATCAAAACCAATAGTACAGAGCCTATAAGCAAAACAAGCTCAACCATTGTACTAGCCATCATGAATGCTAAGGGTAATAGCAGAATGGCAAAAAACACTTCTACCCGAAATGCTTCTTCATGTTTAAAGCAAGCTTGAAGCCCCTGCCAGGAATAAGTGGTCGCGACTAATAGCCGGCGCTTTAATAAAGCAAAAAAACCCGACGGTGGGCTATCTGACAAACTATTGCCTGATGAACATTTGTCTGATGAACTGTTATCCGGCTGATCACTGTTATTTGACGAACGGTTGTTGCTCAAGGGGCCTTCCTTTTAAAAAGCGTGGCATCTCCAACTTCTATTTCAATCAAGATCGTCTTCAATTCTCTGGTCCATTTCTCTTGCAGGTTCGGCTTCACTCGGATGGCCCACAATTTTTGCTGGTACACCCGCCACAGTGGTGTGGGGTGGCACCGGTTCCAGCACCAAGCTACCAGCACCAATTTTTGCCCCCTCACCCACCTCAATATTGCCAAGTATTTTTGCCCCTGCAGCTATCAACACACCACAACGTATTTTGGGGTGCCTATCACCCGCCCGCGCCCCCGTTCCACCCAGAGTGACGGAATGCAACATGGAAACATTATCACCAATGACCGCCGTCTCACCCACCACCAAACCTGTGGCGTGATCAATCATAATTCCCCCGCCAATCTTGGCTCCAGGGTGAATATCCACAGAAAAAACCTCTGAAACTCGATTCTGTAAATATGACGCTAAAGATTTCCGATTATTTTTCCATAACCAATTTGTTACGCGATAAATCTGTAAAGCGTGAAACCCTTTAAAATAAAGTAGCGGCAGACAATACTGATCACAAGCCGGATCTCGTTCCACATATGCCGTTAGATCTTTTCGCATGTTTTCACTTATGTCCGGGTCAACCGCTAATGCTTCAGAAATAACTTCACGAATAGTCATCGCAGATAAAATATTACTATCAAGCTGCAAGGCCAAATTATAAGAAAGCGCAGCTTCCAGTGTGTCGTGGCTCAATACTGCATCATGGAAAAAGCAGGCAAGCACTGGCTCCTGCTGTGAGTATTCCTCAACCTCTGCATAAATAGTCTGCCACAGCGTATCGACTGCTTTCTGGGCAGACTCCCCCCCAACTATCGATTGACTCCTGTGCTTTTGCTTACTCATATTTCACTTATTTCTCATATTTTACTTATAACAGGTTTTACTTATGACATATTTTATTTATGAAAAGCACTGATAAACCTGGGCAATATTTCATCCAAATTATTCAATACAGTCTCACCTAAAGCAATCTGACTATTATCTAGAATTTCTCGTACAAATGCCGCATCCAATTTCCTCTCAAACTGTTGCGCTAGTGGAAGGTAACTTAAATGCCATGGCTCCGGAGCAACGCCACCCAGATCAGTAGCGTAAGGGCGCGCAAAACCGAAACGCGCTGCTTTCTGCTCCAACCAACAATTGAGCTCGTAAAACGGTCCGCCCAATTCATACTCTGCTGGAATCAGTTGTAGGGAATAATCCGCAGGTACTGCCGCCGCATCCCATACATCCATATCTGTACCCCAGTGATGTCGAGAACAACCCGGTAAAGCCGACCAACGCAAAATGGCAAACACTCGCTCAGTATCACTCAAACTATTGGGGTCAATGGGCAGACCTGCATCATCCAATATGGCTCTCTCCCCCGAGGCTTTGGCATTCCAGATAGCCAATTGCCGTTCATAGGAACGAAACCCGCTGGCCACCTGTAAATCAAATCCCTGTTCGGCTGCAGCCGACTGCATTACAACAAAGGGGCTAATGACATCTGTATGGAGTAAGCAGCCATCAGCGAGATCACACAAATAATCTTGTGTTTTACCACTGATAATTTCTGCTGTTATCTGCATGGATATTCTCTCTGCCTCACTATTTTTACTAATTTTTTACAAATTCTTTTCTATAAGTGATAGTTGCTCATGTTCGGCCACCTTAATATGACAGGCATTATTTTGCTATGCTAAGACCTTACCAAAACAAGTTACAACCAATAAACTTGTACTAAAAATAGAGTTACCCCCAATACATTTCATAACATCTTGAGCCAACCGCAGGGACACCACCGGAGTTGAACTAACATGCAAGAAGAAATCCAGCAATTTCAAGCCATCTACGACACCATTGTAGAATTCTTCGTCAACTACAGCTTCCAGCTAGTGGGCGCTTTAATCATTGTGCTCATTGGCATGTTTGTAGCCGGTAGGGTTGCCCGTACTGTACTAAAACTCTGCGAAAAGAAAGAGCTGGATATTACCCTCAGTAGATTCATTGCCAGCTTTGTCAAAATTGTCATTATTGTCGGTGTAGCCATTATCGCGCTAGGTAAGATAGGGATCAGCGTCACCCCATTCGTGGCGGCTATCGGCGCCATTTCTCTGGGTGCTGGATTGGCCGTACAGGGGTTACTGTCAAATTATGGTGCGGGCCTCAACATTATCATTACCCGACCTTTTGTCATTGGCGATACGATTACTGTTCAAGGTGAAACCGGTTTGGTGGATGAAGTACATCTGGCCTACACCACACTAAAGGATGAAGACGATGTACGTATCACCATCCCCAACCGACTGATTGTCGGTGAAATTTTGCATAATTCGGCGGGCAATAAATTGGCCGTAACCACCGTGGGCGTTAGTTACGGCTCAGATACTGAAAAGGTCATGGCAGTATTACATGAAGTACTAAAACAGCAGGGTGTCACTAAAGATCGTACTCCACTCATCGGTATCGATAATTTTGGTGACAGTAGCATCAACTTCGGTGTGCGCTTCTGGATTCCCACCGAGCGTTTCCACGAAGTTCGTTTCAGCGTCAACAATGCACTTTATAAAGCACTCAATGTGGCCGGTATTCAAATCCCATTCCCACAGAGGGAAGTTCGTATGCTCAATGAGAGCAATGAATAAGAAATTTTAACAACAAATAATAAAAAGGGTTGGTGTCAGGAATGACACCAACCCTTTTTATTATTTGTTCAAGACTTACATTTTACCTACCTAAATCAATCGACCCTGATTCCACCACAGTGATGGGAAACCGCCACCAATCTGTACTTATTTTAGTTTCCAATTCGTACTTAACAGCTCCACCCTTGTTATTTAATACAGACTCCAACACTCTAAAACCGCTAAAGATATTCACAGATGCTTCAAGCTCTATTCGAGATTCACTAAAGGCTGGGATAGGTTTTAAACCCGAGGTAACACCACTGATAACCGTAAGGTCTTGCAGTTTGAGGTGGCAGGACAAACCAGAGATATTCAACTCAGTATTACTGGGATTCAAAACTCTCAAGCCGATAACAATTCTCTGCTCCAGCCCCTTACGAGATAGCGGTTCAACCTTAACAAGGTTAACTTCTGGCTTTTCATAGCTAGAGGAGAATAGGGCACATGAGCTCAACAGCCAGACTGTTGTTAGTAGTCCAACCCCCTTTATTACTCTCATGTTACCCTCCTATTAAAGATACCCTATCTAACAGCTTACTAATCCACAAGATCCGGCTCAAAGAATAGCCACATTACCTGAGGAAATTCTTTTCTGAAAGCAGATTCCACCAAATTTATCTGCTCAATCAATGCCTTGTCACTGGCAACAGATATCATTTTCGCCTTCACCGCCACCATCACATCCGCACCCATTTGTAGCGTCAGGATATTAAAAACTTGCGACACTCCTGGCTGCGCCTGAAGGAAGCTCGCCATCTTTTTCTTTTCCTGAGGCTCTACACCCTGCCCCACTAGCAACGCCTTCACTTCCACGCCAACTAAAATAGCAATAACAATCAGCAACAAGCCAATCACAATGCTACCCATAGCATCAAATACAGGGTTACCCGTGATCATGGTGGCAAATAGCGCCACCAAAGCAAAGGTAAGACCAAGTAAAGCCGCTAGATCCTCACCAAACACCACCAGCAGCTCACTGTGCCGAGTTTCACGGAACCAACGCCACAGGCTGCGACCATAACGCACTTTATTCACTTCTTTCAGGCAACCGAGTAATGATAAGCCTTCAGCAACCACCGCAAAAACTAATACACCGATAGCGATCCAGGGCGACTCCAAAGGTTCTGGGGCATGAAGCTTGTGCCAGCCTTCATAGATAGAAAAGACACCGCCTATAGAAAACAACAACAAGGCCACAATAAAGGACCAAAAGTAGATCTCTTTACCATAACCCAAAGGATAATCCGGACTGGGAGGCCTCTTGGCCCGCTTCATACCCATTAACAGCAATAATTGATTGGCCGTATCCGCCACCGAGTGAATCGATTCTGCTAACATTGCTCCAGAATTAGTCACAATAGCGGCCATACCCTTAGCTATGGCAATAACACCATTTGCTACAAGAGCATAAAGAATACTTTTGGTAGAATTTGCACCACTAGACAAACTAACATACTCCCTACCATTGAATTTTTTAAATCAAGACGCATCTTATAGAGAGCTAATCATTCATACCACACTGAATAGACAAACTTTACAAAGTAACCTGAGGAGAAGTTAAGTGTTACGCATTGGTTTATTTATGGCGACAAACATTGCCATCCTGGCACTGTTTACCATTATTTTTCAAACACTTGGTCTTGAGCAATATCTTGCTGCTCAAGGCATTAATGCCAATCTGACGGGTATACTTATTATGTCTGCCATGTTTGGCTTTGGAGGTTCTTTCATCTCCCTATTGATATCCAAATGGATGGCTAAAAGAAGTTCCGGCACACAGATTATTAGCCAACCCAGCACACCCGACGAACGCTGGCTGATGGAAACCGTCGCTGACTTAGCGAAAAAGGCCGATATCGGCATGCCTGAAGTGGGCGTTTTCCCCGCCCAGCAATCCAATGCATTCGCCACGGGCTGGAACAAAAACAATGCGCTGGTTGCTGTCAGTGCCGGACTTCTACACCGATTTGATAAAGAAGAGGTACGCGCTGTCCTCGCCCATGAAATTGGCCATGTCGCCAACGGCGATATGATCACAATGACCCTCATCCAAGGTGTACTGAACACCTTTGTGATGTTCTTTGCGCGTATTATTGGTTCGATCATTGATAAAGTCGTGTTCAAAAATGAACGGGGTAACGGTATCGGCTATTTTGTGATTGTGATGGTGCTACAAGTAGTTCTCGGTATTTTTGCCTCAATGATTGTCATGGCCTTCTCTCGCTGGCGAGAATTTCGGGCCGACAACGCAGGTGCACAGCTAGCTGGTAGAGGCGCAATGATTGCGGCCCTGCAAAAGCTTCAAGCCGAAACTCAAGCTCACGTGCCCAACCAAATGCCCGATACCCTCACGGCTTTTGGTATCTCAAGTGGTTGGAAACAGCACGCCTCACGCCTGTTTATGTCCCACCCGCCATTGGAGGAACGCATAGAAACACTTCGCCGCGGCCTCTGAAGACAATAGAGACCAAGACCAAGAAATAAGGGCAGCACCTCAATGTCATCTCACGTTATCTGTAGGCTAGATGAGCTGCCCGAATACGGCAGCATAGGCTTGGAATTAAACGGCGAAGACTATTTCGCCGTTCGTCAGGGTCCTTTGGTGTACGTCTATCGCAATAAGTGCCCTCACCTTGGGCTACAATTGAACTTAATGCCCGATCAGTTTCTCGATTACGACAAACACTATATCCAATGCACCAGCCATGGGGCATTGTTTACCATAGCTACCGGACTTTGCGTTGCTGGTCCCTGCCCCAGCAAATCATTAGAAGCACTCCCCTGCAAAGTAGAAAACGGAAAAGTACTATTAACAGACTAGCCCCTTACCCAATGAGCCAAAAAAAATCGATGATAAAACTCCCATGCAACCATTGAATTCCCTGACTCCACCCCCATTTATGCCCCTAGACCACTACAAATAAACCATTACGAATAACATTCATCCAAGCTATCAATCGAATTCCCACAAGGAGAACCCCTTGGAACAATATCGTGGCACCACTATTCTCTCGGTGCGCCGCAATGGCAAAGTTGTCATCGGTGGCGACGGTCAAGTGACCCTCGGAAATACCGTTATGAAAGGCAATGCTCGCAAAGTGCGGCGCCTCTACAATAACGAAGTGATCGCCGGGTTTGCCGGTGGTACCGCTGATGCCTTCACCCTGTTTGAGCGTTTTGAAGCCAAGTTAGACGAACATCGTGGCAACCTCACACGCGCAGCCGTTGAACTGGCCAAAGACTGGCGCTCTGATCGCATTCTGAGAAAACTCGAAGCATTACTGGCTGTAGCCAACAAAGATGCCTCTCTCATCATCACGGGTAACGGCGATGTTATTCAACCCGAAGACGATTTAATCGCCATTGGCTCTGGCGGCCCCTTTGCTCAATCTGGTGCACGGGCATTGCTCGACAATACCGACCTTGACGCCAAAACCATTGTGGAAAAAGGTTTGGAAATTGCAGGTGATATCTGCATCTACACCAACCACAACCGAACCATCGAAGAACTTGAATACTAAATAAAAGCACTCGACGACAAAAGAATTCAAAAAATGATCGCCCAAAAGCCATCACGCCCAAACAAGGTTTATTAACATGTCCAATATGACCCCCCGCGAAATTGTCCACGAACTGGATACGCACATTGTTGGCCAAGATGCCGCCAAACGTGCTGTCGCCATTGCCCTGCGTAACCGCTGGCGCCGCATGCAACTGAAGAAAGATCTACGTGCCGAAGTTACCCCAAAAAATATTCTGATGATCGGGCCTACAGGCGTCGGTAAAACTGAAATTGCCCGACGATTGGCTCGACTGGCCAATGCCCCCTTTGTCAAAGTAGAAGCCACCAAATTTACCGAAGTAGGTTATGTCGGCAAAGATGTGGAATCTATTATTCGTGATCTGCTGGAAACCTCCATCAAGCAACTGCGCGAACAGGAAATGAACAAAGTCCAGCAACGCGCCTTGGATGCCGCCGAAGAACGTGTTTTAGATGCCCTTCTTCCGCCAGCTCGCGGTGTCGAAGAGGACACTGGTGAGTCCACTACCCGCCAGTTATTCCGTAAAAAACTTCGCGAAGGCGAACTGAACGACAAAGAAATTGAAGTCGATGTCAGCGATGCCCCCATGGGTGTTGAAATCATGGCACCTCCCGGCATGGAAGAGATGACTAATCAGCTTCAAGGTATGTTCTCCAATATGGGTAAGAACAAAACCAGCAAACGGAAGATGACCGTAACTCAAGCTATGGCTCAAATCAGCGAAGAAGAAGCAGCCAAGTTGGTTAACGAAGAAGAGCTGAAAATTCGTGCCGTAGAATCCGCCGAACAAAATGGCATCGTGTTTATTGATGAAATTGACAAAGTTGCCAAGCGTGGCGAAACCTCTGGCACCGATGTATCCCGAGAAGGGGTACAGCGCGACTTGTTACCTCTAATTGAAGGCTGCACCGTCACTACCAAATACGGCATGGTAAAAACCGATCACATACTATTTATTGCCTCGGGAGCGTTCCACTTCTCCAAGCCTTCCGACCTAATCCCCGAAATGCAGGGCAGACTACCCATTCGTGTGGAACTCACATCCCTCACCAGTGAAGACTTTGAACGTATTCTCACCGAACCCAGTGCTTCTCTCACCGAGCAGTACCGGGAACTTCTGGCCACGGAAGGTCTGGAAGTTAACTTTCACCCAGACGGTGTTAAACGGATTGCTGAAATTGCCTTTGACGTTAACGAACGGACAGAAAACATTGGTGCCCGTCGCCTCCACACCATTATGGAAAGACTGCTGGAAGAAATTTCCTTCGAAGCATCCGACCTAGGTGCCAAAGGTGAAATCATCAATATCAACCAAGCCTATGTGGACGACCACCTGAACGATATTTCACAGAATGAGGATCTTTCCAGGTTTATCCTATAATCTTGCGGATAAGGTTGGAGGACTGCCGGCTTTGGCCCAGAACTCCAACCTTGTAACCAACGCTTATCATGGCAACACATCACCCAACGTAAGTGGCAACCCCAATGGTCCCAACAAAAATAAAGCTCCACAAAGAAGATGGCAGCCTGACATTAGAGTACGCAGATGGTAGCCACTTCACACTCACCGGTGAATACCTTCGCGTACACTCCCCCAGTGCGGAAGTTCGCGGCCACGGTAAAGGTCAGGAAGTTCTTCAATACGGCAAAAAAGACGTTAAAATCTCCAGCCTAGAACCCTCCGGCAACTACGCCCTGCGGCTCACCTTCAGCGACGGTCATGATACCGGTATTTATAGTTGGGACTATCTCTATGATTTGACGACCAACCACAGACAACATTGGGAGAATTATTTAGCAACGCTTCAACGAGCAGGAAAGCACCGCGAAGCCAATGTTCAAGTGGTGCAACTAGTCGATCCCAATCAACTGTAGATTGCCAACACGAAACAATTAAAGCTCACTCATAAAAAAGGGCTGAGACAAATTCATCCATCGTCAGCCCTTCTACTAGTATTTTAATACTGGCACAAAATCCATATTATTTGATAAACAGCATCTCCTGATACTTCGGTAGAGGCCACAGCTCATCATCCACCAGTCCTTCCAATGCATCCGCATGTTTGCGAACCTCAAGCATCAACGCACATAGAACATCTGAACAATGTTTCATGTGCTCTTCCTCAGAACCAAAACCCTGCTGCGCCAAGGCAGCGCTAAGCTGATGAACAGCAGACATCATGGCATTAGCTTCTGATACAACAGTTTCTATGCCCGTGTTCTCCAGGCTAAGACCCATACCGGATAAGCTGGATGATGTTGACGTCAGCTTAGACAGATGCGTGACAGCGGCGGGATAGATTTTCGTGGTAGCCATATCAATCACCAGCTTGGTTTCCACCTCAATGGCTAAAATATATTGCTCGGCATACACCTCAAAGCGACTCGCCAACTCTTTCGGAGACAACACGCCGGTACTTTCAAACAGACTTATCACAGAGCTATCTTTATAGGCAGGCAGCGCATCTGCTGTGGTTGGAATATTCTTTAAACCACGCTCTTCCACTGCCGCCACATGCCACTCTGACGAGTAGCCATCTCCGCCAAAAATTACATTACCATGTAATTCCATCAACTCTTGAAGCACCACAATAACGGCAGCCGTTTTATCTTTTCCATCAGACAATGTTGCTTCAAGTTTTTCAGCTATCCAATTTAACGAGTCTGCCAACATTGTATTCATGGCCACCAATGGGCCTGAAACCGATTGCGACGAGCCAACGGCTCTAAACTCAAAGCGGTTACCCGTAAAGGCAAATGGAGATGTCCTGTTGCGATCACCGGGATCACGTTCAAAGCTTAGTATCTGTGACAGGCCGAGATCCATCAAACCACCTTCCGCTTTTTCAAGCAGCTTCCCGGCTTTAATATCTTCAAATACACTTTCTAACTGGTCGCCCAAATAAACCGACAGGATCGCGGGAGGTGCTTCGTTTGCGCCGAGACGGTGATCATTGGCGGCAGAGGCAATCACAGCTCTGAGCAATGACCCATATAAGTGAACGCCTCGTATTACCGCACCACAGAACAATAAAAAGTTGAGGTTATCGTGCGGCGTACTGCCAGGATCAAGCAGGTTACCTTGTGTAGCGTTACCAATTGACCAGTTCACGTGTTTACCGGACCCATTCACGCCCGCAAAAGGTTTTTCATGCAGTAGGCAAAGAAAACCATGTTCTTTTGCCGTGCTTTTCATCACTGTCATCAACAGTTGTTGGTGATCAGCAGCCACATTGGCCGCTTCAAAATAAGGGGCTATTTCAAACTGACCGGGAGCCACTTCGTTGTGATGTGTTTTTGCAGGAATCCCCAGCTTATAAAGCTTGTCTTCAAAATCTTGCATGAAAACCTGAACTCGCTCTGGAATCGCGCCAAAATAATGGTCATCAAACTCTTGCCCTTTGGCTGGAGGGGCTCCAAACAACGTGCGCCCTGCCAACAACAGATCAGGCCGATTATTCGCAAAACACTCATCGACCAAAAAATATTCCTGTTCAGCACCACAACTGGCGTTAAGTGGTGCGATGTCTGTTTCACCCATTAACAAAAGCACTTTGTTTGCGGCTTTATCCATAGCAGCGTTAGAACGAAGGAGTGGGATTTTTTTATCCAGCGCCTCACCCGTCCAGGACATAAATACGCTGGGGATCATCAATGTTGCGCCGTTAGCCGTATTCATCACATACGCCGGACTGGTAGGGTCCCAAGCCGTGTAACCTCGCGCTGCATTGGTCATCCTCAGGCTACCGTTGGGGAATGATGAACCATCGGGTTCACCCTTGATCAAAAGGCTGCCAGTAAACTCCGTAATAGCGCCACCATCAGAATTTGTGACGATAAAACCATCATGCTTTTCTGCTGTCAGGTTCGTCATTGGATAAAAAATATGGGAGAAAAACTTAACACCTTTCGATAAAGCCCAATCCTTCATTGCCGCAGCAACCACATCAGCTGTCGCCGAATCCAAAGTGGCACCCGTTTGAACCGTTTTCTTGATCGCTTTGAACGCACTTTTGGATAATGCTTCTTCCATCGTCGCCAAACCAAACACATCAGACGCCCAAATTTTGCTCAAAGGGTCTGGCATAACGCACGATTTTGGTGCTCGATCGACAATTTTGGCAATCGCTTGAATACGTGATTGATTTCCACTCATGTTCATTTTCCTCACCCTGTAAGCTAAAAATGGGCTGATAAACCTAGTTTTTTTCCACCAATCAACAGCCTTCCTAGCACTTAACATAGCAAGAAGCAGGCCATATAAAAAACAACTAACTGAAATTATCTTTACCGTTAACGAACGCACTGAAAATATTGACGTAACTTCCTGACCGTTTTGCCTGATTCAGGGAAACCCTGGGAAGTCCATTGACTAATGATCCATCTAGAAAAGTTTACTACAGGGGGATAGTGAAGCACACTGATGACAATTAATACGCCTAAAAAAACGTAAAGTAACAAGTAAATAAAATTGATAACTCCTCTCAATTATCATCAATGCCGTCCCCCAACACAAGACGATACAAATTAAAATTATACCGATGTCCGCCGAACTAAATAGAGACTAATAGTGAACGTTAGTCCCACCCTACCGGCCCACACGCCTCTATCCTCCTTATTGTGACCCTATTTGCTTGCTAGAAAATAACAAAAAGGGGATGCAACTATTTTACGGAACTACTACGTTCTCGCTAAGCCGGCCTGATCAACAGGGTCAGAGTTATTGATTTGACTGTTTGATTAGTACTCAGCTATAAGCTGCCTCTGCCTGTTCTAGCTGTTCAACCGCGTCCATCCATTCTATTTCGTGTTCTTCCATCGCTTCTTTTAACTCGCCCTGTTGTTTTAATAAAGTTTTAAGTTCGTCCTTATTACTTTGCTCATAAATACTAGGGTCGGCTAATCGTTGCTCTATGGCCACTAACTTAGGCTCTATTTTAGCCATCGATTTTTCGGCCAGGGTGACTACTTTTTTAAGCGGTGCTAATTGAGTACGCAATTCAGCGGCTTGCTGACGCTTGGCTTTTTTATCATCTATTTTGATACTTGGTGTTGATTCGTCATTCGCATTTATTTGACTAAGATGCTTTTGGTAATCTGCGAGATCGCCATCGTAATTGAGCACCTGCCCATTGGCGACCAACCAAAAATCATCCACTGTATGCCGTAATAAATAGCGATCATGGGATACCAACAACACGGCGCCTTCAAACTGCTGCATGGCGAGTAACAAGGCATCGCGCACCTCCATATCCAAATGGTTAGTTGGCTCATCAAGTATCAGTAGATTCGGTTTTTGCCATGCAATTAAAGCCAGGGCCAAGCGTGCTTTTTCACCGCCAGAAAAGTGATGAATTGAGTCGGCTACCGCCTCCTCTTGAAAATCAAATGAGCCTAAAAAGGTGCGAATTGATTGCTCGGTCACCGCTGGTGTTAGGCGTTTCAGCTGTGTTAATGGGCTGGCATTTAAATCTAGCGCCTCCATTTGATGTTGAGCAAAATACCCTATTTTTAAATGCTCACCCTCATTACGTTTTCCCGTCAACATTGGAATTTCTGCCGCCAATGTTTTTAATAGGGTAGATTTTCCCGCGCCATTCACGCCCAACACCCCAATTCGATCACCACTGCGTATCGTTAGATTAAGGTTCTCGATGAGCGCTTTGTCGCCGTAACCTATTGCGGCTTCATTCACGACCAACAATGGGTCAGACATTTTTTCTGAGCTGGGCAAACTAAAGGTAAAGGGTGACTCTAAACGCACCGCCTGTACTTGCTGCATTCGCTCCAAAGCTTTAACGCGGCTTTGCGCCTGTTTGGCTTTGCTGGCCTTGGCTTTAAAACGGCGCACAAAATCTTGCATATGAGCAATTTGTGCCTGTTGTTTTTCGTGTTCAGCTTGCTGTTGGGCAAGCTGCTCAGTTTTTTGGAGTAAAGCGCTTTCGTAATTGCCGTTAAATAAGCGTAGGTCTTTTCGTTCAAACCACAGAGTTTTAGTGGTAGCGGCATCTAGAAAATCTCTGTCGTGGGAAACTAACAGTAGAGAGCCTTGATAGGCTTGCAGCCAGTTTTCTAACCACGCGATGGCATCCATATCTAAGTGGTTTGTCGGCTCATCTAATAATAATAAATCGGACGGCATCATCAGGGCGCGAGCAAGGTTTAAGCGCACTCGCCAACCGCCAGAAAAACTGGCGACTTTATTTTCGTGCTTGAGCACTTCAAAGCCCAAGCCGCTGAGTAGCTTGGCGGCACGGGTTGGCGCAGTCCATGCCTCGGTATTATCTAATTCAGCATGTATGGCGGCGATGCGTTTTTCATCGTGTTTGACTTCGGCATCAGCCAAATCATTTAATAGCTGACTGCGCAAAGCATCGCCTGCCAACACATAATCTAAAGCGCAGACATCACTGCTTTGCAGCTCTTGAGCCATCAGTGCAATACGCCAGTTCTTTGGCCAATGAATCTCGCCGCTATCGGTACTTAACCCACCCGTGAAAACCTTAAATAAACTCGATTTTCCGCAACCATTACGCCCGACCACACCGACACGATCACCGCTATGGATGCGGAGATTGGCATTATCGAATAAGATTTTTTTGCCACGACGTAATTGGGCGTTTTCAAAACTGAGCATGGTAAATTAAGTGGTATCCGGCAGGGTTTTATCGGCGCGAGATAGTAGCATAGGTAAAGTATCATGGGTTTATGTTATGAACAGTGTTGGCAAGCAGTATCACAACGCAAAAATGGTAAACCCGGCCATGGCGAACCTAAGGCCATTGATCTTATTAAACATATAAAAAATCATACCGCTGTCCGCCGGACTAAATAGAGCGTATAGTGGACACCAGTCCTACTCTGTATTGAGCCTACTGGCCCACACGCCTCTATCCTCCTTATTGTGACACTGTTTTCTTGCTAGAGAATAGCGTCAAATTTCATAGCACCTACATACAGTTGCGCTTCTCAAGCCTAATAAAGGCAGCCAGCATTTTAACGCAACTCTGTTCTATTGAGCAGAGAGATGCTGAGCGCGACTTTGCTCCATCTGATTTAGGTGCATCTTTGATTCGTAGTTATTTCTTTTAGGATCAGCATGACCGCAGACAACGAAGAATCTCAAAAGTTACAACGCACTATTATTTCCTATATAAAAGATCTACCTAATTTGTGTTCACTGGCCGGATTAGCCTGCACAATATTAGCGATTTATTTCAGTATTCTTGGCGTTTACCACGCGGCCATGATTGGCATGATATGGGCCGTTGCCTTTGATTGGGCAGATGGGCTGGTTGCTCGAAGAATGAAGGGGCGCACAGGTCACGATAGAATTTTTGGTGGCCAACTCGATCTGGTCATCGACATTGTGAGCTATGGCGTCGCTCCGGCGATTCTTTTGCTTAGCTATGGAAAGTTCGACCCCCTATTTCTACCGCTCGCTTTCATCATGCTCGCTGCCAGTGCGATACGATTAAGTTACTTCAGCACCTTCGGCTTGTCTGACAAGTCCAAATACACAGGGCTGGCACTGGATAACAACAACATTTTACTGGTTTTTATCTTCCTTTTAGAAGGTGTTCTTCCCGGCGGATTATTCTCAGTGGTTCTTTATGTCAGCGCCCTTGGGCTGGCCGCTCTCAATGTATCTCAAATTAAAACACCTAAACTCTCTGGCAAGCCACGAAACGTTTTTTTACTGGCGTTTTATACCCTTGGTATAACAAGTATTTATGCCTGGAAGCTTTTGTAGCCGGTATTAGCACAGGCAAAATTGTCGATAACAACGGCGCTGATAATTATTATTACAGGAAACAAATAACACATGATTGTATATACCGTAGGTACGTTTGATTTGTTGCATGTAGGACACCTCGCTTTACTAGAATATTGTAAATCTTTAGGTAATGTTCTGGCCGTTGGCGTTGCTTCAGATCGTGTTGTGAATTCTTACAAACCTAATGTGCCTGTTATTCCCCTTGAGCAACGAATGGAAATGCTGAAAGCATTGCGTTGCGTTGATATTGTGCGCCCCTACGATGAACTTGAATATGTGTCTGGTTGCAAGGCACTGAATGCCGATATTTTTGTTATTGGTGAAGATTGGGGAAACAAACCCCACAATATTGCGGTGGAGTCTTATCTGAAATCGGAAGGAAAGCATATCGATCAAGTGCTTTACAATCCGCGCACTTCATCAACCAGAATAAAACAAAATGTCATGTCTCAGTCTTACAACAGAAACAATTTAAAACTGGCTGCTGTATAAAAAAAAAAGAAAAGGGGACGCATCTATTTTTATAGAATAACCAAGTCACTGCGTCCTTGGATTTTTTTAGTATTAACGACGAGTTCTTGTACGACCTTTTTTAGGTGCTTTGCTCTTAGCATTCCCCTTCGGAGCACGGCCCTGAGGCGGCAAACCCGTATGCTGTGTCAGTGCACGTCGACCGCCCCTCGTTTGCTGGTGCTTACCTTTTAGCTCCGACTCTTCTGTGGGCACTAATTGGTGTTTACCACTACCAATCAGTTTGGCTAAACCCGCTTTTTTCAAGGCCGCACGAACCAGCGCCCAGTTATCCGGGTCATGATAACGAAGTAAGGCTTTATGCAGGGTGCGCTGGGCTTTGGTTTTGGCACTGAACAGTTTGTCACCTTTATATTTTACTTTTTTCAGCGGGTTTCGCTCGGCGTGGTACATGGCTGTGGCGGAACACATGGGCGATGGATAAAAGTTCTGCACTTGATCCACCCGAAATTCATTCTGCTTTAACCACACGGCCAGATTAATCATATCTTCATCGGTAGTACCGGGGTGCGCCGAAATAAAATACGGAATCAAATACTGCTCTTTACCCGCTTCTTTCGAATACTTGTCGAACATTTGTTTGAAGCGATCATAGGTGCCCATACCCGGCTTCATCATCATCGATAATGGTTGCTCTTCGGTATGTTCCGGCGCAATTTTCAAGTAGCCTCCCACATGGTGGGTCACTAGCTCTTTTACATATTCTGGGTCTTCCACTGCCAGGTCATAACGCAAGCCAGAGGCGATAGCCACACGCTTCACGCCTGGCACGGATCTGGCTCGGCGATAGAGCTGGGTTGTGGGGCTGTGATCGGTAATCAGGTTTTTACAGATACCGGGGAATACACAGGAGGGCCGACGACAGCTTTCTTCGATTTCCTTACTTTTACAGGTCAGGTGATACATATTAGCCGTGGGGCCACCAAGGTCCGATATAGTCCCGGTAAAACCGGGGACCATATCCCTAATTTTTTCTACTTCACTGATAATCGAATCTTCAGAGCGACTTTGGATAATCCGCCCTTCGTGCTCGGTAATAGAACAGAAGGTACAGCCACCAAAACAACCCCGCATAATATTGATGGAGAAGCGGATCATTTCGTAGGCAGGAATTTTTGCATCGCCATAGACCGGGTGTGGCACACGCTGGTAGGCATGATCGAACACCCAATCCATTTCGTCTGTTTCCAGCGGAATCGGTGGTGGATTCACCCAGAGTTCGTGAATACCGTGACGCTGTACTAGCACCCGAGCATTACCGGGATTGGTCTCTTTATGAAATACCCGTGATGCATGGGCATAGAGTATTGGGTCGTTTCTAAGCTTTTCGTAAGACGGCAACCGAATATAGGTTTGATCGCTGCCGAGTGAGCGCACGTCAGAAAACTTCACCTCAGAAGCTTGGGCTTCTGAGCTGGGTAGAATGGTCACCACTTGAACGTCATCAGCCGATGCCGCTTGTGTATTTGAAGAGCAACTAGCCGGATCTTTTTGATCCGTTCGCTGATAAGGGCTTAGCAGTTTGTCTATGTTTCCCGGCGCATCGGTACGGGTGGAGTCTATTTCTCGCCAACCATCGGGAACAGCTTTACGAATAAACGCGGTACCCCGAATATCAGTAATGTCGGAAACCTTTTCTCCACCCGCTATACGGTGTGCAATATCAATGATCGCTCGCTCTGCATTACCGTAGAGCAAAATATCTGCGGTGGAATCTACCAAAACAGAACGACGAACAGAATCAGACCAATAATCGTAATGGGCCAGACGGCGCAAGCTGGCTTCGATACTGCCAACAATCAGCGGCACATGTTTGTAGGCTTCCTTACAACGCTGGGAATAGACTGTGACGGCGCGATCCGGGCGTTTACCGCCTTCATTGTGAGGCGTATAGGCATCGTCATGGCGCACACGACGATCTGCCGTATAACGATTAATCATCGAGTCCATATTGCCCGAAGTGACGCCAAAGAACAGATTGGGCTCTCCCAGCGCCATAAACGCGTCTTTAGAAGTCCAATCTGGCTGGGCAATGATTCCGACTCTGAAACCCTGAGCTTCAAGGCTACGGCCTATCACCGCCATGCCAAAACTCGGGTGATCTACATAGGCATCACCCGTAACGATAATAATATCGCAGCTATCCCAGCCCAACTCATCCATCTCTGCCCGAGACATGGGCAAAAAAGGCGCTGTACCGTAGCATTCAGCCCAGTACTTACGATGGGAGAAGAGCGGCGGCGCGGTCAAAGGAACATATTGTTTTAAAGATTGGGACATAACAGTCGGAAAATCAGGAAAGGTCGCGCATTATACAGAAAGAGCCAACAGTTATCGAAACTCATGTGTCATGTCGATGGAAGAACCTTTCTTTTCCAAAATGAGCATAGTAACTTCATTCTTTCCCACCACAGCGCCATCATCAACATTTCTAGAGCATCGATTATTCACACACTTCTTCGCATCACCAAATAATGACTTTCTCCATTGGTATGCCAGTGTCTTTCCGTTCACTTCAAAATATCCAATGCCACAGCTTCCGCCACTTTAATACCATCGATAGCAGCCGATAATATTCCACCGGCATAGCCCGCACCTTCCCCCGCGGGGTATAACCCGCGAGTATTGATATTTTGGAAGTCTCCGCCCCGCCGAATACAAATAGGCGCAGAGGTTCTGGTTTCAACACCGGTTAAAACGGCATCGGCCATAGAGAACCCTTTAATTTTTTTCTCAAACTCGGGTATCGCTTCACGGATTGCCGCTATAGCAAATTCGGGCAAGGCTTTACTCAAGTCTCCCAAGGTAATTCCGGGGGTATATGAGGGAACCACTGACCCTAGCTCTGTAGAGGGTCTATTTTCTAGAAAATCACCCACCAGTTGTGCCGGCGCATAGTAGCTTTCTCCACCCAGCTGATAGGCCAAGGCTTCCAGCTGTCGCTGTAGATCAATACCGGCTAAGGGATGTTCTGGGTAATCTTTCTCTGGCTCGATACCCACCACAATAGCCGAGTTGGCATTGCGCTCATTACGTGAATATTGCGACATGCCATTGGTCACAACGCTCCCCTCTTCTGAGGTGGCGGCCACGACAGTGCCACCAGGACACATACAAAAACTGTAGACGCTCCGACCATTTTTGCAGTGATGGACCAACTTATAATCTGCCGCGCCAAGAATGGGATGCCCTGCTTGCTCACCAAACCGGGCTTTGTCGATGACCGATTGTGGATGTTCGATACGAAAACCGATGGAGAAGGGTTTCGGTTCGATATAAACCCCCTGCTCCAATAACATGTTGAAACTGTCTCGTGCGCTGTGACCAATGGCTAAAATAACATGGCGGCTGTTAAGGGTTTCACTCTTACCTGAACCAGACGTTAGGGTAACGCCAGTAATCTGCCCGTTTTTATTTTCACTAGGCTGGTTTTTACTGAGTTGGTTTTTACTGAGCTGATCTTCACTGAGCTGGTCTTCACTGAGCGAGCCTCCATCGACCGCCCGATGAATAGTCTCTACTTTACAGCCAAAGCGAATCTCTCCACCCAGCTCTATAATGTCGTTGCGGATGTTTTCAACCATTGTCACCAGCTTAAAGGTACCGATATGGGGTTTGCTGACGTACATGATTTCTTCTGGTGCACCGGCTTTCACAAATTCGGTTAATACCTTTCTACCCAAGTGACGTTTGTCCTTCACTTGGCTATAGAGTTTGCCATCAGAAAACGTGCCTGCTCCGCCCTCACCGTATTGCACATTGGACTCGGTATTAAGCTTACCTTCTCGCCACAGCCCCCAGGTGTCTTTAGTCCGCTGCCTGACTTCCTGCCCTCGCTCTAACACAATGGGTTTAAGCCCCATTTGTGCCAACACCAATGCTGCCAACATACCACAGGGGCCAAAGCCAATGACGATAGGTCGTTGCTGGGCTTCAGAAGGAAAGTTCTCTGCTGTCTCTGCAACAAACTGATAGCGGGTGTCCGGGCTTGGTCGCACAAATAATTGATTGGCAAACTGTGCTAACACACGCTCTTCTGCCGCAGCCGTCAATACTACATCCAACTGATAAATCAGCAGAATTTTATGTTTTTTTCGGGCATCGTAACTACGCTTGAATAGACTGAAGTCCTGAAGATCCTCGTCCACCAAATTTAACTTGCTGATAATGGCTGCACGCAGCTCTTCATCGGTATGATCGAGGGGTAGTTGTAAGTCATTGAGTCGTAGCATGTTGAATTGGTATCGTTAATTGTCAGGCTGATTTAGGGCTAGTTTTAAAGATCAGTTACACCCCGCCCTGAGACCACAATTCTAACATAAGAACGGTTGTCATAAGGGCGTTCAGAAGTGATGTTTTCTCGCTCCACCACCCTTGTCTAATCACACAATTATCCACAGAATTTTTTCCTTAAAAAAACGATGCACACTAGTGACAGCGACGTATAGCTAGCATTTACCAAAGGGTGATATATCATATGCCGCGAAGTGCGGGGTTAGCTCAGTTGGTAGAGTGTCAGCTTCCCAAGCTGAATGTCGCGAGTTCGAATCTCGTACCCCGCTCCATTTTTCACTTCATTTGCATCTTGTCGGCCATCTCTGGGGTTGTTTGACGATTGACTTGCCAACGGGTTATTGATTGGTCGTCTGCTCTCACTTAGGTATACTGCCCCGCGCTTGCGTTACGTCCATATTTGGGCCCGTTAGCGACTTGTCGGTCGTATTCGATCCTTAGAGGCCATAGTGTTCATGGCTGACCGGACAGGTGATGTTTTTTCCTTTTCTTAGTATAGGTATTGTAATGCAGGTAATTCGCTGGGTTTTAGGTTCGATGATTTTATTCTTTAACTGGGTGTTCACCCCCAAAAGCATCAAAAGAGAGGCTGAGCTACAAGCAAAAATAGATCAGAAAACAGCTGGATTGTCTTTGTATCAATATCCAGCCTGCCCCTTCTGCGTCAAAGTTCGACGAGCAATAAAGCGCAACAGCTTAAATATTCAAACTGTCGACGCAAAACGCTGTGAAACCAGTAAACAAGAATTGTTGGAAGGCGGTGGAAAACTCAAAGTCCCCTGCCTTAAAATTGTCGGAAGCACGGGTAACATCAGCTGGATGTACGAATCTTCCGATATCATTAACTTCCTAGAACAGCAGGTTTCTGAGCTAAAGGCCGCCTAGGTTTTTCAGCCTGAGAACGAAAACTCAAGCAGAAAAAAACAGGTTATTACATAGGTTCGTTTAGTGTTGCTCTAAACTAAATTAGACAAGATAAATTGGTCAAGCGATGAATCACTCTCAGTACTTTTATCGAACCGTTACATTCACCCGAAAACATAACCAAGTGGCTTTAGCGGACATTAATCAGCCTGACCAGACCTCTCCATTGGATGACTGGATGGGCATTGTGTTTTCTCTCGCCGATGGTAACCATACTATTCAAGAATTAATTGACTATATGAGAGTTCAGTACCCACAGGCACCAGCCAATTTGGAAGAAACACTCCACTCTGTAATTGAACGATTACAAGAGGGGAAAATCATTCAGCTCAGCGATAAAGCCGTAGTGCTCCCCTATTACCTGGCATCTCCAGTTGAGGAACTGGACTTAGAAAAAGCCACCGATTTGATTCAACAAGATGGCTATATCCAGCACTGAAACGACAAGGTGTCCTTGGGGGTCTTTATCTTTTAAACGAACCTAAAAACAAAGCTGCCACTTTTTCTAGCGCACTAGCATCTACTAAACACATGTCCTATGGTGCCCATATGATTGCCACCCTACTCCTTATCTTTATTGTTCTATTTGTCTTCCTTGCTTTCTATATCCCAATATGGCGAAACCGTTGGATTCGGAATAAACCCTTCCCTGAACAATGGGATGCCATCTTGGTTTCTAATCTACCGATTTATTCTGCCCTTAACACTGATGAAAAAACTCGGCTACAACAACTCATTCATCTCTTCACTACTAAAAAACGTTTTGTGGGCTGCGCGGGGTTAGAAATAACTGACGAAATAAAAGTAACCATTGCTGCTGAAGCCTGTTTATTACTACTACATCATCCGAAAACTGCGGTATACCCAAAGCTCTTTTCTGTTCTGGTATACCCCACTGCCTTTAAAACTAAGCGAGAGCAACGGGGTGACGATGGCGCGGTGTCTATGGCATCCCATAACCTTTCCGGAGAATCTTGGAGTAACGGCAAGGTAATTTTGTCTTGGGATGATGTCGTCTCGGGCGCTTCTGATTTCACTGATGGACATAATGTTGTATTACATGAATTTGCTCATCAACTAGACGCTCAATCAGGCTCAACCAATGGGGCTCCACCTCTACGGCGTAATACTTACGTGTCCTGGGCAAAAGTATTGTCTGAGGAGTTTGAAAAACTGAGGGGGGCCAGTTTTCGTCGCCATAAAACGGTGATGGATTATTATGGCGCTACCAATCCTGCTGAATTTTTTGCCGTTGCTACGGAAACGTTTTTTGAGCAACCCCAACAGTTGTACAAGAAACACCCAGAACTATACGAAGAGTTACGCCTATACTATCAAGCCGACCCCCGACAGTGGCATCAGTAGAATAGAGCAATCAGGAGTAATAATTTATGAGTCCTCAAGTAGCCAATGGTAGTTGTTTATGCGGTGAAGTTACCTATGAAATTACCGGTAATTTAGGGATATTCCAATACTGTCATTGCAGTCGGTGTCGGAAATTTACCGGTAGTGCTCACGCGTCAAATATCATTGTCGCTCTTGAACATTTTAAATGGACTTCCGGTGAAACTCTGGTGGGACGATTTGAACCCAAAGAGACAAAACACTTTGCTACATCCTTCTGCAAAAAATGCGGATCCTCCCTACCTTGGTTGGGTAAGAGCCAGAAAGCCATCGTAGTGCCGGCAGGAACACTAGACTCAGACCCAGGCATAAAACCATTTCAAAATATTTTTTGGGACTCTAAAGCAGAGTGGTACAAGGATGCCAGTGGACTGGTTAAGCATGATGAGCTTCCAACCAAATAAAAATTTTGGGCTGTCCTAGATAAGTAATTTTATCTAGGACAGCCCCAAATTTTTATTTTCAGTTAATACACTGTTACTTAAGCACCATATATTGGTAAGCACGGCTGAAATATTTCTGACATCTATTCTTAATAAATTTGTCACAAGATCGCTATAGGCTGGAAACATTCATAAGGAATCCAGCCCGTGCTCAACGTAGAAACTTTTCTTCAAGACAAATATCCTAGCTTTTACCAACGCCACCCCCGATTGGTACGCCCTCTGATACGCATTCTCAGAATGCTGTTTCGGGAAAAAAGCTTTCAACAATTTGAAGCTGATTACCCCCATCTTGAGGGATTTGATTTCGTTGAGCAGGTACTGGATTACTTTGATTTTCACTATAGTGTGCGTGATCATGAACGACTGAGAATCCCGACTCAAGGTCGAATAGTTATTATTGCCAATCACCCCATTGGCTCTCTGGATGGGCTGGCATTATTGAAGTTGGTTCGCGAGACACGCTCCGACGTCAAAGTCGTTGCCAATGAACTACTCTACACCCTTAAACCCCTGCATAACCTACTGCTTCCCGTTGACAATATGGGCGGCAATACCAGTCGACAAAATTTCACGGCCATTCGCAACCATCTGGATAACGAAGGGGCAATGATTATCTTCCCCGCAGGAGAAGTTTCCCGCTTGAGCCCCCAAGGGGTTAGAGATGGCAAGTGGCATAGTGGCTTTTTACGTATGGCCGTGAACAGTAAAGCACCTGTATTACCGGTGTTTGTGGATGGCAAAAATTCCGTTCTGTTTTACAGCGTATCGATAGTGGCAAAACCCTTATCTACCCTGTTGCTCGTTCGGGAAATGTTTAAGCAAGCCCGCAACTGCGTTGAAATACGCATTGGCGAACAGATCAGTTATGACAGTTACCAACGCATTAACGTCACGATCAAGGAAAAGTCCAAACTCTTTAAGCGGCATCTTTACCGCATCGGACAAAATAGAAACGGCATCTTTTACACAGAAACAGCCATTGCCCACCCAGAAAACCGTGCATTACTACGCGATGAAGTGAAACGCTGTGAGCTACTAGGTAAAACCGGTGATGGCAAGCTGATTTTTCTGTATCGCTACGAGCCTAACTCCCTGATCATGCGTGAAGTGGGCCGGTTGCGTGAAATTGCTTTTAGAGCCGTAGGAGAAGGTACCGGCAACCGTCGAGATATCGATGGCTATGACCACCAATATTTCCACCTGCTGTTATGGGACGACGACGAACTCGAAATCGCCGGGGCCTATCGTATTTGCGACACCACAGCCTGTGTGGATGATCTCGGCAAAACCAAACTCTACTCCAGCGAACTGTTTAACTACACCGAATCTATGAAACCCTACCTAGAACGGGGCCTGGAGCTTGGCCGGAGTTTTGTTCAACCCAAATACTGGGGACGACGGAGTTTGGACTACCTCTGGTATGGCATCGGTGCCTTTTTACGAAAAAATCCTAACTATCGTTATTTACTCGGGCCCGTCACCTTGAGCAATGCATACCCCGAGTGGGCTATGGAAATGTTGGTGTACTTCTACAGTCGTCATTACCCCAGTCTACAAACCCTAGCAGAGCCCTCTATTCCCTACAGCATTAACCCTGAGCGGACCCAAGAGCTAGCTGAAAAGTTTCCTGGGGTTGATCAAAAATCCGAGTTCGCCCAATTAAAAAGTGAATTGGCTCATATGGATTTAAGTGTACCCACACTGTACAAACAGTACACAGAGGTCTGCGAGTTCGGTGGCGTGCAATTTGCTGGGTTCAATATAGACCCCAACTTTGCTAACTGTGTAGATGGCCTGATTATTGTCGACCTAGCACGACTGAAAGCCTCGAAGCGAGAACGTTATATGGGTTCTGATAACTAATCTCAGACTAAAATAGAGCCACAATCTCAATCAAATAAAAAAGGGTTGCACCGCAACCCTTTTTTACTCTAATCAATAAACCCCACTAGTTTGATTTAACTTTCTCGATAAATCCTTTTACTTCCTCACCAATCGCGTCTTTACTGCCCAAACCAATAGCAATTGCAACACCTATACCAATCGACCCCAGAGCAATACCAAAGGCCAAATTGATAATGTCTTCAGCAAGACCAATCTGGCGTAGCGCCATTGCACCGGAAAGCGTCAGAATAGAGGCATATGCCAGAGTAGCTGCAAGGCTGTTCAAAGCGGTACCACGAATCACGTCACGCACCTTCTTGGCTATCATAATTCCAATGCCGAAGATCATCGCACCTAGTAGAGCCTGAACTGTAAAGTGAATGAGTGAAAAAACAATGTTGCTCAGTGGCTCAAAGCCGAGTAGCTCTGTAGCGCCGAGAATGGCAAAAAGAATCACACCATATTGCACGAGTAAACCCACATAGTTACTAGGTGTTTTAGTGGCAGTCAAAGTAAGTCCAACTTTCTCAGCAACGCCATTGAAACCCGCCGTGGTGAGTAAATCAGACACCATCCCAGATAATATTTTACCAATGAGGTATGAAACCCATAACACCAATATGGCTGAAACAATACCGGGAACAGTCAAGAAAATCATGGTGATCATTTGTTTCGACGGACCAGATATCGCCTCAATTTTCAGAGCATCTAAAGATTGAACGATAACTAACAATAAAATAACGGTAAAAGTTAATGTCCCAACCAAAGCAGATACTCCTTGCTTTAACCCAAGACTTTTACCGAAATTGTCAACACCAGCCGATGCCAGTAAGTTAGTGATAATATTGCGAACGATACGTGCAACAAAGTTACCTATGATAAAAATTAACGCTGCAGACAATAAATTGGGCAAATATGTGAACACTTTACTGAACATATCCTGCAATGGCGCGACAAGGCTTTCCATACCCAAAGCACCAAGAATCAATGGCAGGAACAGTAAAAAAACAAACCAATAACCAGCGTTAGCAAGAGATTCTTCTACGGTAGCCGTACTCTCTTTAGCATCATCCCCCTCTAGGTCATTAAGGCGACGATCAACACCAAACAACAATGCCACCTTTGAAATCGTTAGCTTCACAACACTGGCTATCACCCATGCCAGAATCATCAAGCCAAGCGCAGCACCAATTTTTGGTAGATAAGCAAAAATTTCTGTTAAAAATGTATCGATTGGATGAGCAACCGTGTCCAGGTCAAGTTTGTCGAAAAACATGAGAAAACCGAAAGTCATCACAATCCAAAAAATTACACCTGAGACGACTGCCTCCACAGGGAAATTTTCCTTCAACCCTATGACTTGAATAAATTTATTATCTACGCTGGTTTTTTTCATTAGTTTTCGCGCCACAGAACGAAGAATTCTCGCCACGATATAGACTGCCAATAAAAAAGCCAACGCAGTAACAAAACCTAAGATGGCAGAATTATAGTCCTGCCAAAATTTCTCTATGTATTCCATATCAAACTCCATCTGTAGCATAAAAAAAATAAAACCTAATAATGCATTGCCCTGCCAAAAATTTTGGCTTGCTCAACCCAATCAGCTATTTGATTTTCTGAGGGTACATTGCGAACCAATTTTTTTGTTTCATTCGCTTCGGTCATTTTTTGATATAAATTCGATGGATTTCTTTGAGCAAGCTCAGGAACAGTATCGATACCAGAGTGCTCGAGAAGATCAGCATAATCACTACCTACACCTTTCACTCTAGCCAGGTCAGCGCGATTCAGCCAACTCAAAATTAATTTCGGACTGATGCCTGATTCTTCAGCGATTGTTTTTCGGCCTAATGGTGTAGAACCCACATCTAGTAACTGATCCTGAGTCATCAAGCCGCAGCTAACCAGTTTTTTAGCGTAAAAACTCCCAATTCCTTCTATTTCGGATAGTTTAGTCACCATCGGATAGTTTAGTCACCATTTGTTATCTCCTGTCAAAAAATATCTCTGACAGTAATTATTAGAACTTAACCATTTAAATACTATAGGAAACCGTAAACATCCTGTAAAACATTTATGGGAAATAAATAAGTAAATATGATAAAAAAAACAAATATATATACAACTCCTTGAAAGTAATGCGTTTAAAGTCAGCCAGGACAACTTCACCTATCCTCGCCTTCATTCACAATAGGGCTGGGCACATCTTTACGTTGTTTTTACAGGCATTTTTAGTGAATTCAGCACCTATTCCCTCCGATTTACGATCCAAATTAATGCCCCCACTTACAGAGGAAACCAACCCCCTGTAACAAACCACCAGTGGGACAGTTCACCAAAGGGCGTGTACAATGTTGGCCTCTAAAAACCTGGCTTTTGGCGATGACAGACAATAAAACCACACACTTCGGTTTCAAAACCGTGCCCGTTGAGGAGAAGGCCACGCGCGTGGCCGATGTATTCCATTCAGTCGCGGGTAAATATGACCTTATGAATGACCTGATGTCTGGAGGTATTCACCGTCTTTGGAAGCGTTACACCATCGAACTTTCCGGTGTTAGACGCGGCCATAGGGTATTGGATATCGCCGGTGGCACCGGCGACCTCACCGCCAAATTTTCCAAATTGGTCGGTGATACAGGTGAAGTTGTCCTGGCCGATATCAATGACTCTATGCTGAAGGTTGGTCGAGACAAACTTGTCGACAAAGGGTATGCCCACAACGTGCGCTACGCCCAAGCCGATGCTCAATATCTGCCCTTTCCGGATAATACATTTGATTGCATCACCATTGCGTTTGGTCTGCGCAATGTGACCGATAAAGATTTGGCCCTTCGGTCCATGCACCGAATTCTAAAACCCGGTGGACGACTGCTTGTCTTGGAGTTTTCAAAACCGTCTAACGGCCTGCTAGAAAAGGCCTATGACTTTTACTCCTTTAAGCTACTACCCAAAATTGGTGGCTTGGTCGCAAATGATACAGACAGCTACCAATATCTGGCAGAATCCATTCGAATGCACCCCGATCAGGAAACGCTGAAAGGTATGATGGACGAAGCCGGATTTGTAAATACCGAGTACCACAATATGACGGGGGGCATTGTCGCCTTACACCGAGGCTTTAAACCTTGATTTTCGACTTCCTGTCAAACAATCCGATCAAAGCGGTGCAAACTACAGCGCTGATGGCAATAGAAACCGCTATCAATAAAGCACTGGAATACGACCCCGCCACTCAAAATGCCATTGGCTCACTGGCAGGCAAAGTATTAGCCATTGAGTGTTCGCTTCCGCCCCTAAAGTTGTATGTCATCCATAGCGAAAAAGACATCAGCCTAATGGGACAGTACGAGGGTGAGGCCGATACCACATTGCGAGGAACCTCCCTGTCATTGGCCGCGCTTGCGGTAGATGGTCAGGACCGAGTGTCTTTTTTTGATACCGGCGTTGAAGTTCGTGGTGACCACGACTTGCTCCGTCAAATTAAAAAAACTCTTAAACATTTAGATGTGGACTGGGAAGCCGCATTATCTCAGCTCATTGGTGATGTGCCTGCCCATTTAATAGGGGAATCCCTTCGCACATCCGCCCAATGGAAAAAAGACGTGACCGAGCGGGCCAGTGCCACTGCTGCAGAATTCAGTCAAGAAGAAGCCCGCCTAACACCCAGCCGCAATGAAACTGACCACTTTAATAGTGAAGTCAAACATCTCGCTAATGATGTGGACCGACTGGCTGCACGCATGAACAAATTAAAAGTAACGCTGGATAAACAAGAAAGCGGAGATAAATAAGCGTGTCACGAATTAATCGACTGGCGACCATTCTTCGCATTGCCCTACGCTACCGGCTGGATACTTTCCTCGACAAAGACAAACTTCCTCGTGGCCTCCGACTCCTGTTGCGGGCCAATAAACTGCTGCCAGCAGCAGCCCAACCAAGGGGAGAAAGACTTCGTCACGCCCTGGAAGATTTGGGCCCTATTTTTATCAAATTTGGCCAGCTGCTTTCCACTCGCCCGGATTTAGTCCCTCCCGATATCTGCGAAGAGCTGGATCACCTTCAAGACAACGTTGCCCCTTTCGACAAAGATCAGTTTGTAGCCATTGTTGAAGAAGCTCTTGGCGACAGCATCGATAATTTATTTCTGCAATTTGATCGTGAACCACTGGCATCGGCCTCCGTCGCGCAGGTACATGCTGCCGTGCTCCACGATGGCCACGAAGTCGTGGTCAAAGCTATTCGACCCGGTATTGAAAAAACCATCGAACAAGACATCAAATTGATGCACTCAATGGCCAAATGGCTGGAAGCCAACACCATTGACGGTCGAAGAATGCGTTTGACAGAGATCGTCAGCGACTACCGAAATACCATTTTCGATGAACTCAATTTACAGCGTGAAGCAGCCAATGCCTCCATGCTCCGTCGTAATTTTGATGGTTCACCGATGCTCTACGTCCCAGAAATTTACTGGTCACACACCAATGAAAAAGTCATGGTGATGGAGCGAATTTACGCAACACCCGTTACCGACATAGAAACACTGCAACAAAACAATGTCGATTTTAAAGTACTGGCTGAGCGCGGCGTTGAAATCTTCTTTACTCAGGTCTTCGAACATAACTTTTTTCACGCCGACATGCATCCCGGCAATATTTTTGTGGACCCCAGCAACCCTAAACAACCCAAATATCTGGCAGTAGACTGCGCCATCATCGGCACACTGGCTGAAGCCGATCAGTATTATCTGGCCCGCAATTTACTGGCTATTTTCCGTCGTGATTACCGTCAAGTAGCCGAGCTTCATGTGCTATCTGGCTGGGTGCCAGAAAACACCAATATAGGCGACTTTACCGCGGCTATCCGCACCGTCTGCGAACCTATTTTTGAACGCCCATTACGGGAAATTTCCTTCGGTCAATTATTGGTCAATTTGTTCCGTACCGCCCGCCGTTTTGATATGGAAGTACAGCCCTCCCTAGTTCTACTACAAAAAACCCTACTGAATATCGAAGGCTTGGGACGACAGCTTTACCCTGATCTGGATTTATGGGCAACCGCGCACCCCTTCTTGGAACGCTGGCTAAAAGAACGCTTCCAACCCAATGCGCTCGTTGAACAGCTGAAACGACATGGCCCTGAGTGGCTGGAGCAATTCCCCCAGGTGCCACAACTTATTTTCCAAAGTCTTGAGCGACTGCAAGCAGGCGACCGTATAGCCTACCAACCACGCCCCGCCCTTGAACCAAAAGCTTCTAAAAGTCGGCTGCAAACCTGGATGGGCTCAGCGTTCATTGGCATCGGGTTGGGGTTAGCCTTCCCCCACTGGGCCGAAAGTGCTCAGCAAATGCCTGTGAGCAGCCTTATTCTGGCAGGCTTTGGCATGATGATATTGTTACTACGTTAATGGCTAGAACCGCTGCTTAGATAGCGGGCAAGGATAAAAGCCCTCCCCCAGTACTCATCCTATCCAAACCCTGCAAGCGGGCCTCCGGCCCAAAGCCTTAAAATCCATATTGCTGATACAGCCACAACTGTCATAATGGCGACCATGACTGACTTTCTCGACGACATCACCTGGAACGAAGATGGTTTACTGCCCGCTGTTGCGCAGGATGCCATTACTGGCCGTATACTTATGGTCGCCTGGATGAACCGTGAAGCCCTAAGCCTGACAGCCAAAGAACAGCGCGCAGTATATTGGTCCCGCTCCCGTAAAAAGTTATGGCGTAAAGGTGAAGAATCAGGTCATGTTCAGCATGTAAAAGAGATCCGCTTGGACTGTGACAGCGATGTGATCGTACTAAACATTGAACAGGTCGGTGGTATTGCCTGCCATACAGGGCGAGAATCTTGTTTTTATCGGGTACTTCGTGACGGCGAGTGGCAAACCGTAGACCCCGTGCTAAAAAATCCCGATGATATTTACTCATGACTGGCAGGCTGTAAAAGCCATGCAGTGATAACCCAAGAAGTGTATTCATGAACAACGATGTATTAAAAAAATTAACGGAAGTATTGGAAGCTCGCAGACAAGCCTCACCCGAAGATTCCTATGTTTCCAGCCTTCACCACAAAGGATTGAACAAAATTCTTGAAAAAGTGGGAGAAGAAAGCATAGAAACCATACTGGCAGCTCGCGATGCTGAACAAAGTGGTCAAACAGATAAACTTATTTATGAAACGGCAGATTTATGGTTTCACTCATTGGTGATGTTGTCCCATTTGGGTGAAAATGCTCAATCTGTGCTCGATGAACTGGAGCGTCGATTTGACCTGTCCGGTCTTGAAGAAAAAGCGAGTCGTAAATAAAGTTAACGACTGAAACATAACTTCACCTACACTAACCCTTCAATACAAAGAGAGACTGTTATGGGATTTGGCTGGCAAGAACTATTAATTATCTTGGTCATTGTTGCCTTAATTTTTGGCACTAAAAAATTGCGTAACATCGGCTCTGACCTCGGCGGTGCGATAAAAGGCTTCAAAGACTCAGTCTCTAACGAAGAAACAGAGAAAGAGACCGAGAAAAAATCCGACGACGACCAAACAGAGAATAGCAGCAATAATCTCGAAAACACTACAAGTGCCACCGCTGACGCTAGTCAGACTGCGGAGAAAAAAGACTCCACAGCAGAGTAATACCGGACACAATATTTTCCATTGAAAATACACAATATAACGGCGAACCCCCTACCCAATGTTTGATATCGGCTTCTCAGAAATTTTGGTTATTGCAGTGATTGCACTGATCGTCATGGGGCCAGAGCGTCTTCCTCAAGCCCTGCGGACGCTTGCCCTTTGGTTTGGAAGAATGCGCCAACAATACCGAACGGTACGCAGTGAGTTGGAAAATGAAATGGGAATCAACGATGTCCGCCGCCAACTGCACAATGAAACCATTCTCAAAGACCTGAGAGAGACCAAGGCTGATATCGAAAATACGATAAAAACCACAGAATCAAAACAGTCCTCTGGTAACGAAACATCGAGCTCGGATAAGCCAAGCCACAACACATCACCTGACGACACCAAAAATGACGGATAAATTCCTCTTTAGCGAATCCTTTACAGCACATCTTATTGAGCTAAGGAATCGCCTAATTCGTTGCTTAGTCGTCATATTGCTCATTTTTATTGGCTTGTTTGCCTTCAGCAACGAACTGTATCTTTATGTCTCAGAACCCCTGAGAGCACACCTCCCTGAAACATCGTCGATGATTGCTACCGACGTCACCTCACCGTTTCTTACGCCCTTTAAATTAACACTGGTCTTGTCCTTCTTTGCTGCCATGCCTTTTATTCTCTATCAGGTATGGGCATTTGCTGCACCGGGGCTCTACAAGAAAGAAAAGATCATTATGCTGCCTCTATTTTTTTCCAGCATTCTGCTGTTTTATGGCGGTATGGCCTTTGCCTACTATGTGGTGTTTCCTCTGGTATTTTTATTCTTCACCAGTATCGCCCCGGAAGGCGTGGCGGTGATGACCGATATCCGCAGTTATCTGGACTTTGTCCTAAAGCTCTTCTTTGCCTTTGGCCTGAGTTTTGAAATCCCTATTGCTGTAGTCATTCTCTCTTGGGTGGGCGCTGTTGATCCCGATGATCTTGCCAAAAAAAGACCCTATGTTTTTGTCCTGTGCTTTGTCTTTGGCATGCTGCTAACACCACCCGACATTATTTCCCAAATCTTACTGGCAGTGCCTATGTGGCTGTTATTTGAAGTCGGTGTTTTCTTTGGGCGAATGGTGAGACCAAAAGAGAAGAAAGAAACCTAAACTGTAAACCTCCTAACTACCCGTTCAACCTGTGACTAATAATTAACCCAGCTCCAAAGCTTATCTATTCCCTGCTGAAGGGTGAGTAGCTCTTTCATTAATGTCGATGTATTGACGAAGGACGAATATTCCTCCCCATACAACCTAATAAAATCAATGCCTGGGTGACCGTAAGCCGCATACTCCCAATCCAATAGAAACAAACCTCGCTCTGATTCAATAATATTTTCTGGCACTAGATCATGATGATTGATCACAGGCTTCCAGTGGGCCTCATCGATCGTCTTAGCGGCACCATGTACTCTTTCGATAAACTCTCTCTCAGACTGTCGAACTACCACTGACAACTGCTGAATATAATGCTGGCAGTAAGCGACATAATTTCGTTGGGTAATATTTTCAGGTAAAGAAATCCCTTGAAGGTCTTCCACTAGGTTGGACAGTTTTCTCAGCTGATCTTTCTTTTTCAGATCCTCCGTGTCCCAGCAACGACCTGGAATATACTCGCTCACTAACACCTGGTCAGATATAAAAAATATTTTCGGCACACAACCTAGGGTTTGTAATCGTGAGAGTATTTCAGCCTCTTGCCGACGGTCGACACCAAGACTTCGGCCGTTGGCTGCATTAATTCTGACCACAACCTGTTCGTAGGTAGTCTCTACCAAAAATGAACGGTTTGTTTTTCCACCTTTAAGCTCGCTCACAACAACAGGTTTTTTTGAAGAGGAAATGGACCAACCCTGCCAATCAGACAGGGTTTTCTGTAACAATCTATCCTCTCTGTTTAATGACATTTTCTTCAGTCCTCCCTATTCAAAAACGCCGCTACTCAAGCCCTGCTGACCCAAATAGCGTCGTCTCCAAATGACATAACCCACAATGGCTAAAATTACATAAAGGGAAAACAAAACAACGGTTTGGTACAGTTCACGATCTAAATACAAATAGATAGAGGCCGTATCAATAACAATCCAGTAAAGCCAATTTTCCAGAATTTTCCGTGCCACCATAACCGTTGTTAATACTGCACCCCAAGTGGTAAAGGAGTCTAAATAGGGTAATCGTGCATCCGTGTTTTGGGTCAACAAATAACCGGTGAGAACAGAGATAAGAATAACAGCTACGATAGCCAAGCCATGTTGCCGGAAAGACCAGATAGAAATCTCAAGACCCTGATGGCTCTCCCCTCCTCGTCGCCATTGGTACCAACCATAGACAGCCATCACCAGATAATAGACATTCAGCAATGACTCCATATACAGGCGGACATCACCAAATATCCAGGTATAAATTGCCGTACTAAAAAAAGCACAATACCAACACAGGCTGTTTTCTTTGAGAGCAAAGAGTAAGTAGGCGATGGAAAAAACCACCGCCAGGGTTTCAAGGGTTACCCAGTGAAAACCTACCCAATCTAATGAAGCCCATTCAAACATAGATTAAAGCGCCTCATAACCAGGAATATATTTCACCACATACACTGCCATACCGAACTCTTTATAGCAGGCAGCAATGGTTTCTTGAACCGCTTTCATAGCGTGCTCATATTCCCCCTGCACCACAGTACTAGTGGGGAATGTAGTTATTTTCAGATTATTGTACTGGTTAATTTTTTCGATAAATCCATCGATAGGAGGAATAAAATCCTCTCGGTTAGGATACATACTGACATCAATCGTTAATTGCATATTTCCTACTCCTTTTTGGAAATCATGGCCAACCCAATGTACCTTGGCTAGCCATGGATTCTAATCATTAAAAGTGGTATTTGGCCGAAGCACCAAATATTCTGGGCTCACCGTATTGGTAATAAGGTTCTATACCTGTAAAAAAATCCCTAGGATCATTATTAAAACTACCAAAGCCCCGAACAATCACATCACGATCGGCCAAATTGCGGCCCCAAAGTGATACTTCCCAATCTGCTAACCGATAATTTAAGCGGGTATTAATCAATTCATAGCGATTGGTTTTAGCATTATGTCGTGATGACAGGTAGAACGATTCTTTGCCTTCTAGCTCCAATCCTGCTGTCAGGTTATGAGTCAAGGCTAGCTCAACACCCAAAGCAAATTGATAGGAAGGCGCATGGGCTTGTTCGCGACCGCTGAGATCCTTGGCAACACCATTGGCTGGGTCTGCATCCACATGGCTAAAACTTTCAAAATCTTTAAAGGTTGCCCGTAATAATCCTAGGCTGCCGTAAAATTGCACCACATCCGATGCTAACCACGTGAATTCCAGCTCAGCTCCATAGTTAGCACCTTTTTCAGCATTATCGATAAAGTCGGTAAAGCTGCAAGGGCAATCGTTACCAGATATAGGCTCAACAAGAGACTGTTTAACCTGCATCTTTCTGCGCTTTTGATAGAACAAAGCAAGCTGAGCTTGTAACGTCCCCTCCAGCCAGTCACCTTTAATCCCTGTTTCAAAGTTCCACATGTACTCAGTACCAAATGTACGAGAAGACTCTGCTAGGGAGGTATCACTGTTAACCCCACCGGCTTTATAACCACGGGCAACCAGACCGTAAATCATGGCATTGTCTGTCACCTGATATTCCAGCCCTAACCGACCACCCCAAAGACGCTCGCCTTTATCATTATTAACACCATCATTGTCCCAATAGTCCGCATTTCGGTACTCCAAGCGCAACCCCGTCGTCAGCCTCAAGTTGTCAGAGAGTTGGCTGCCCAGTTGGCCATAAACCGCATAATTTTTAGTATCAAAATCACTAATAAAATCAGGGTTACCTGTATTTTTCCGTAATAATGATTCTTCTTGGTCTCGGTAATAAACACCCATCACCCAATCTGTTGAATCATTAAATAGCAACCCCTGTTCACTAGACACCAAACGTAAATCAACAGTTTTAGTTTCTCGGTCACGAAGATAGTTATCAAAGGATGTCCATGCCCAACCATCACAGGGCTCACCAGAACAAATATCGGTAAACGTCCAATCTTCGTCAAAGCCGTATTCAAGATTGCTCTCGGCATAGCTTATCTGGGAAATTACATCAAATTGTCGGATGCCCTTCCAGGTAGATTCCACAGAAAATGCGGTAGATTCCTGGCGATCATGGCCGGGCTGATCCGATAAAGTATGGCGGGTATTATCCAGAGTGAAACTGTCATAACCATTATCAGCATTTACATAGAAACCGGTAAATTTCATCTCTAATTCATCGTTAACCTGCCAATGCAATTTTCCTCGAACAGTCTGCTCATCAATATTGTTAGTATCGTCACGATTAAGAAAGTCGTTTTCCACATAGCCATCACTTTTGTGTTGCTGCACGGCAAGACGATACCCCAAATTATCAGTTACAGGCCCGCTAATAACACCACTGACGGTACGAGTGTCGTATTCGGCAAAAGACGTTTCCAGGCTTCCTTCGAAATGTTCAGAAGGATCGTTTGATTTCATATCAATCAAACCCGCCAAGGCATTCGCGCCAAAGAGTGTGCCTTGGGGTCCTCTAAAAATTTCTATTTGCTGTACATCCAGCGTGGTTGCTGCGCCACCAATACCACTGAAGTCAATGCCATCGACTAGAAGACCAACAGAGGGGTTAACCGGCTCAATAAACTGACTGCGCTCACCAATGCCACGAATTTGAATAAAACGACCGCGAGAGGCACCGCTGGAATAATTGACGTTGGGCACAAGGTTTAACACCTGCTCCAAGTGTCGCGCTTCGCGGCGGTCAATGGTCTCACTGCTTATCACACTGATACTGTTGCCAGTATCCAGCACCGAAACATCCCGAAACTCAGCGGTGACGATGACCTCTTCTAGAATGACTGGTTTGGTTCTAGTTGATTCGGTATCAGCTGTTTCAGATACAGTTTGTTCAGTTAGAGCTGGTGCAACTACATCTGTAGCAAAGCTACTATCCGCAGAAAAACCACTAGGGGAAATTAAAATCATCGCAGTCAAAAGACTGGACTTTACGCTTGCATTCATGGGTTGAGCCTCATTAACGTAGGTTAAAGAGACCCGGATATGGGAAAGATGGAACGATACTTAATCAACAATACTGAACAAACACATACTGTTGCGTCCTATCCCTACGCCGGTACTATCCGGATCAGGTTCAAAGGGTCCATCTAACGATGTCTCAGGCTTTCGCCTCCCCTTAGGAAAATCGCGCCCCATCTGATAAGCAGTAACTATCAAGTGCAGCGTGAGAGCGCCATTCTACTTAAATGGCTTACTAACTCAACCATCTTTTTTAGATAATTCTTGAATAGCGAATTTCTGCTGAAGATTTTTTTATATAGGCATCAAACGTCATACAAATACGACGTATTAATAACCGCCCAGCCAAACTGATTTGAATACCAGCCTCTGTTATTTCCACCAGACCGTCTGCAACCATAGGCTGCAACTGTTCCAATTCTTCAGCAAAATAGTCTTTGAAACAGATAGAAAATTTCTCATCGATATCTGCAAAATTCAGTTCAAAGTGACAGATTAATTGCTTGATCACTTCTTGCCGGAGTAAATCATCAGCACTTAGCTCAAAACCGCGAGCTACCGGCAACTTACCGGCATCTACCGCATTTTGGTAATCTTCTATTTGCTTGTGATTCTGGGCAAACACATTATCGATGGCACTGATGGAAGAAACCCCAAAGGCGACCAAATCACAGCCACCATGGGTGGAATAACCCTGAAAATTACGCTGTAACACTCCGTCCCGCTGGGCCACCGCGAGTTCATCATCAGGTTTGGCGAAATGATCCATACCAATGTACACGTAACCGGCGCCCAGTAACTTTTCTGTCATCCGCTCCATCATCAACAACTTTTCCTCAGCACTGGGCAACGCCGTTTCATCAAGTTGTTTCTGCACCTTAAACAAATGCGGCATATGGGCGTAATTGAATACCGACAGACGATCAGGGTTAAGCTCTATAATACTGTCCAGAGTGTTCGAAAAAGTCTTCCATGACTGATGGGGCAAACCATAAATCAAATCCATACTGATAGAATGAAAACCTTCAACTCTGGCAGCTTCGACCAATTCACGAACTTCATCTACTGAGTTAAAGCGGTTAACGGCCTTTTGCACCACTGGATCAAAATCCTGAATGCCCATGCTCAAGCGATTAAAACCCAACGCCCTTAAACAGGCGATAGTACTGACTTCCATTTCCCCCGGATGGATTTCGATGGAATATTCACCGGTATCATCATCCAGCAAATTAAAGTGTTCACGGATAGCTGCCATCAACAGGCGTTTTTCATCATCACTGATATAAGTAGGCGTACCGCCACCCCAGTGCAGTTGATGGACCGGCCGGGAACGATCGAAAAGCTTGCCCTGCATGGCAATTTCTTTAATTAATCGATCAATATAAGGCATCGCCCGTTTGCGGTTCGCGGTAATGATTTTGTTACAGGCGCAGTAATAACAAACGGTGATACAAAATGGGATATGGAAATACAGTGACAGTGGTCTACCAGCACTATTGCTTCTCTCTATAGCAGCACAAAGCTCTGCCTCAGAAAATCCCTCATGAAATTGGGGCGCTGTGGGGTAAGAGGTGTAGCGTGGCCCAGACAAATCATAACGATCAATCAGGCTACGATCCCAAACGACGGAATTTGACCCAACACTGGTATTCAAAGAAGTCATTATTTTTAAATCCTGGAAGGTAATAAAGACAGGCTGTTATTGTAACGTAGCCAAAAAATACTCTATTGATACCCATCAAGTAAACAGTTCGTCAGGCTACCAGCCAGTTTCAGCCCACTTAGAACAGTCTATTGGACCAAAGTGCAACTAGCATTCAAACGTACCCAACAGTATAATTCCGCCTCTCTTGGAAACCGCCGACCGGACCCTGTCTTTAAAGACATACGGGTGTGCATTTCCACTGCCATCCCCAATAGCGAGATAAAAGAAAACATGAGTTACAACAAAATCCCTGCTGGCAACGATCTGCCAAACGACATCAACGTGGTCATTGAAATTCCTGCCAACCACGACCCGATCAAATACGAAATCGACAAAGACAGCGATGCAATCTTCGTTGACCGTTTTGTGGCAACGCCGATGTTCTATCCAGCGAACTACGGCTATATTCCTCAGACTTTGTCTGAAGATGGCGACCCCTTGGATGTATTGGTTGTAACCCCTTACCCCGTGATGCCTGGCGCAGTGATTCGCAGTCGTGCCGTGGGCGTACTCAACATGAGTGACGAGTCCGGTGTCGATGCCAAACTACTTGCCGTACCTCACACTAAATTGTCCAAATTGTACGATCACGTTCAGGAAATTGGCGACCTGCCAGAACTTTTGCTTAATCAAATCAAGCACTACTTTGAAAACTACAAAGCACTGGAAGCTGGCAAGTGGGTAAAAGTTGAAGGCTGGGATAATGCCGATGCAGCCCGTGCAGAAATCAATGCTTCTCGCGCGCGCTATCTTCAGAACGAGAGCTAAGAAAGAAGAAGGCTAATTATTTGACATAGGGCGTTTCAATAGAGACTCCCTTAAAAAAATAATGATCTTCGTGGTAATAATAAAAAACCCGGCATTGCCGGGTTTTTTATTGGAAACAAACAATATCTAGGTGAGTTCTACATTATGGTAGACCTGCTGCACATCATCCAAATCGTCCAACATGGCAATAAACTTCTCAAATAGCTCTACATCGTCACCACTGACAGACATGTAGCTATGGGCAATAAACTGTATTTCATCCACCTCAAAATCGATCTCACCAAAGCTGTCCAGCAATGCTTGCTTGGCCTTAAAGTAATCGGTATTTGGTGCAAATACTGATAGTTTGCCATCCTCATTTTCGATATCTGTCACATCAACATCTGCCTCCATCAATGCGTCGAGAACAGCATCTTCATCACCGTGCTTAAAAACGAAAATCGCCGAGTGATCGAACATGTGGCTTACGCTACCCTGCGTACCAATTTTACATTTGGTTTTGGTAAACGCCTGACGAACATCACCGAAAGTACGGTTAGGGTTGTCGGTTAAGCAATCAATAATTGCCATACTCCCACCCGGGCCGTAACCCTCATAGCGTGCAGGAGAAAAGTCTTCACCCCCACCCCCTTTTGCTTTATCAATGGCCTTATCAATTACATGGCCCGGCACTTGATCCTTTTTAGCACGATCAATCAGGCTGCGTAAGGCTAGATTTCCGGAGGGATCAATACCCCCTGACTTAGCGCTGACATAAATTTCACGGCCATAGCGGCTATAAACCTTCGCCTTCATATCAGAGGTTTTTGCCATCGATTCTTTGCGATTCTGATACGCTCTGCCCATAAGGGTAATACTCCGTAATGATTACAAAAAAACGCGATTTTACTGGTAATGGGCAGTCAGGGAAACAAGATTAGTTGCGGAAGCTTAACAGGTATCTCCAAAGCGTTGGCTTTAGCGGCAAAGTCTCAACTGAGCGTGGTGCGAGTTCATTATCATACGGGTTGCGGTTATCTCAATGAACAGCTCGATCAATGGAAAAAGGTTCTGCAACAGAGTCTCTGGTTTATAGAGCAGCTTCCCGCTGTAAAATCCGTCAATATAGGTGGCGGATTGGGTGTGCTACATACAGCGAACGATCAACATCTGAACCTAGATCTTTGGGCGCAGACACTGGCCAGTGTCATGGGCGACAAGCCTTGGCGAATCGATCTGGAACCTGGCGATTACATCACCAAAGATGCCGGTCTTTTTCTGATGGAAAAGACCTTTCAGGAGGTCAAAAAAGACCGTTGCTTTGTCGGTGTGAATGCCGGATTCAATTTGGCACCGGAGCCCGCTTACTATGCTCTGCCATTTCAGCCTGTTGCGCTCACCCACAAAACAGAAACCAGCCTAGTGACTCTCGTTGGCAACATCAACGAGGCCCTAGATGTTTGGTATGAGGACATTGAACTGCCAGTACTTGAGGATCAGACACACATTGCACTTATTAATGCGGGGGGCTATTCATCGTCTATGGCTTCTAACCACTGTATGCGGGGGAATGTTTCGGAGTATTTGATTCTGTGAGACAGAGAATCCCGCCCAAGGTGCGCAGGCGGGAGGCAATTAATTGTTAGGTAATATTAGCCGAATTGACGTACATATGGGGGTAGTCCGGCTCACGATTTTGAAACGACAGAATAGAGGAATTCTGAATCACGCCACCATCAATATTGATTGCCTTCCGAATGGTCTGATTGTTCTGCCAATTATCTCGGCCTGCAAGCACAGTCGGCAAATAAACAATAAGAGCAGCTGAGATTGAGCGCGTTGCACTTTCCCAAAGATAGCTGGGCGTATGATCTACAGCGTAATAATCTGTATTTTCATATTTAAACATCGGATCCTTGAATGTGGTTGGTTTGGCAAAAAAGAATCCCATCCCCTCATCACAACTGACATCAATAATCAGGCTGTTAGGCTTAAGGCATGCGCTTTCAGATTTGATAACAAAGTCAGTAGGATTTTCTGTATCTTGAAAAGTGCCATTAACAATAATATCCGCTTCACCAATCTTCTCCGTCAGTGGTCGCATTGACCCATCGTGTTCTACCACTACCATCCGCGCTTCGCCCTCTTCACCTGCACGAATTCTGACATATTTACAATCGAGCACTTCTTCACGTACTTCATGGTCGGGGCGTTGAATACAGATTGTAATGTCTCTAAACCCATGTGCTTTGAGAGCATATATCGCTCCACGGCTGACGGCTCCAAAACCGAACAGGATTGCTTTGCGTTGGTTGCCGTAGTGCCCATCGATACCTTTGAGTTGCAAGGCATGAATGACGGCGCAATAGCCCGCCATTTCGTTATTCTTATAAAACGTGTGACGACCAATCTGACCCTCTGGAGACCAAATAAACATATCCTCAAAAGCAATCAGAGTCTGCTTACGGTCGAGAGCCGCTTGGGTGATGTCCTGTTGCTGCACACAGTGCACATAACCCCACAGGGTTCCCCCTTCGCGAAGCTCTTGTAAATCAGCTAAGACCGGCTTGTTAATAATAACCGTACCAATATCGGCCAATAATTCATGGCGTGTGGCAATGCCACCTGTCAGAGCAGCGATTTCCGAGTCCGCAATACCGAAAGGTAATCCATAGCCCTCCTCAAAAATCAGCTGGTGGCGAAGCTCTTCAGGAATACGCAGCAAATGCTCTGGGTGGATTGGAAAACGTCGCTCATCTTCTTTTTTTGAAGTCCCAATGACTCCCACTGATAATTTTTTGGAGGGATTAGAGTTCATGCCGTCATGTCCTTGTTATTAAAAATACAAATAAGTGTGACTTCCTGAACGAATGACAGCTTCGCCAATAGGCCTGTTTCTTTATGCACCGCTCTGTCGCAAACGTTTCAAAACGTGAAACGCTGTACAAATTAGGTGTCTACTTTTCTTGGGTAACACGAACAGCTAACGCCGTAGCAACAGGCCCGCATAAGCGCGAGCTTGTTACTTGGAATAACGCAATGACTTATAACCTTAACCCGAAGAAGCCATCGTCACTTGTTAAGCTTTTTTAGTCGCCACATACACTGAAATAGGATATGAATAATAAATAACCCCCGCCAGTTCCCGAGGGTTTAAGCCTGTTTTATTATTACCTATATCTGCTGCAATCAACTTTCTTATTTGATTAACATCATCGCCTTCGGGAAATGAGACAGATAACTGGTCTTCCAGCTTAACATCAATGGTGTATTCAGATTGGGTACAATTCAAAAAAGCTTCTTGTGTAAAAAGGCGTACGAATTCACCCGAGGATAATGCCCTAACATGAGATGAATCCCTTAATTTTTCTACATAGTTATACCGAGCTGAACAATCTGGATCAATGGCAACATCGGCCACAACAACGCAACCTAGCGGCTTACAAACACGAATCATTTCAGCCAGCACACGGGCAGGGTGCAAAAAATTTATAACATATATCCCTAATTGAACTTGGAATAATGAGAAAGGCCGTTGACTAAAATACTGTGCGGAGTGAAAACAACCAACGGTAATGTTTACCGTTTCAAACTCTTATTAGACTTAGACCAATGTTATATAGGACAACTTTCTGCTTTTTTCTTACTGAACAGAACATACGCCATATACCAAACCACCAAAATATTTATTAAAAATATGCTAAAACCCACAAGACTTATATGAAAAATTATTTCATATATTTCAAACGGTAAATAAATTGCACCACTGACTAAAGCAAACCATTCCACCCAAACTAAACCATGCCATAAACCATACGCTTCAATTAGCCGAACCAACGCATAGACTAAAGCACCAATGGCTAACAAGCTCATTTTACTGTCTGGGATAGAACTCGCTACTGTAATGAAAATACTTGGAAAATGACTCGCCGGATTTAGATGTGCATTAGTGACTATCTCTTCAGCCAGTTTTCGCAAATTTTGACCCGCTAAGGCATGAAGACCAAAACCAACCAAAAGAGACATCAACCCTTTAAAAGCTTCTAGAGTAGCAACAGCCTTTAGCCCCGTTCTCACTTCTGTCATGCTGGCCTCGTTTAAACCTAACATCATGCTAAATGGCAGCCGAAAAAAGAAAAGCTACCTGTAGGCCGCCCCAGCCGTGTAGCTGGCGACAACTACAACCTGTTATAAATTTAGTTGCGTGTATCTTTTATGTACATTGCTTTACCGTCATGTCGCATTTCGACATCGAACAATTCAGTAGCACGAATCAAGTCACCTAGTTTTTTGTAGCCATAATTCACAGCTGAAAACGAGCTGTTATTTGAGATATAGTGACCAACTTTGCTCATATGCGCCCAGCCGTCGTCTTCAGATGTTTGCTCAACAGCCGTTCTAATCAGTCGAATGAGTGACGTGTCTCCTCTTAATTTATTTCTACCTTTACTCCCCCTACTTTCGACAGAGTTAGGCTTGGCCTCTTCCTCTGGAACAAGGTTTTCTGTAAAAATAAATGGAGAGCAAGCATCTACGAATGGCTTCGGTGTTTTCTTTTCTCCAAACCCATAAACAGGCAGCCCGCTTTCAAGAATTCTAAGAACTAAAGGCGTAAAATCACTGTCACTGGTCATCAAGGCAAAGGCATCAACATTGTTGCTATATAAAAGATCCATAGCATCAATAATCATTGCCGAATCTGTCGCATTTTTACCTTTAGTATAGGCAAATTGTTGCATTGGCCTTATCGCATTGGGATGCAATCGTTCAATCCAACCCGACAAAGATGGATTGTTCCAATCACCATGGGCGTGGCGAACATTAACCATACCGTATTTTGCCAGCTCTTCTAATACGCCTTCAATAGAGTTATGACTAACATTGTCACAATCAATCAGAAGAGCAATTCGCTTCGGTACTGACATTAATTCCTCCTTGGTTTTTTATCACGCTGGCCGCCCTGTGTGCATAGCAGCAGAGAAACATAGGGCAAACGCTACTTGATCCAGAAAAATATGATATAGAAATACGGTGAAAGTAAGTCTCACATACAAGAGGCTGAAACCGCAGGTGTCCTGTCTATGCCAGCTCTCGTATTGAATGGCACTACATTTTATATCAATTTTGGTGCTGATATGAATGCACGAAAATAACATTTTTATCACCGAGCGCTTAAATCAGGGCGTTTACCTTATGATGGCAACCCTTTTTATTGCCATTGCCTAATTGTTTGACATGAGTGACTAAGCGTCACCATGCTTCACCACGGACGCTGGAGGGCCAAAGACGCAATCGAAGGCCCATGTGAAAGCAATAGCATAGACAAAGAAGAATGCCAAAAGACCAAGATTCGCCAAGAACGCACTGAAAACTGAGATATTCAACCAAAGAACCATGACCGGAATCAGAATTACAACGAGGCCGCCTTCGAATCCAATTCCATGCAACACACGCCTAGAAAATGACCGACCTTGACCGGATTGCCGTGACTCCCAGTGCTCAAAGATAGTGTTGAATACATAATTCCACCCGAGAGCAATAATTGATAAAACGAAGGCGAGACCTATGGTTGAGGCCGGCGAATTGTCAAAGATGACATTCAACATCGGGACAACTGAGGCAATAGCGAAGACTTCATACAAAATGGCTTGGAGAACGCGACGGCTTTTAGAGTTCACGACAAAATCTCGATGGCGGCGTTTGGTTTGACTGAGGTCTAACGCTGACATTATCCACGAGCCTTAGCGAGTCGGTTAAATGATTTAAGTTTGCCGTCAAGTTCCGAACACGCCACTCTGTTTAATACCATCAAAAATGAACTGAACAGCCAAAGCAGACAACAAAACTCCCATAATACGACTGATAACATGCATACCAGTGACACCGAGAATTTGGTGAATTTTACTTGCAAGCAACAGTGCAATTCCGGTGAGTAGCAAAATGGCAAGAAGCGACGCAATAACAATTAGTTGCCGTGTTAGATCTCCTTCTCCATTTGCCATCAATAGAATAGCCGCACCCATAGCACCTGGGCCTGCGATGAGTGGCGTGGCTATTGGAAAAATAGAAATATCCTGCTTCAGTACTGCTTCGCGCTCTTCTTCATCTGTCGTCGAAGTACCTCCGGATGAGCGCGCGAACACCATATCAATACCAATTAACAACAGTAAAATCCCACCAGCTGCCCTCAGTGCGGCTAATGATATACCAAGACTAGCTAAGAGAATCTCACCAATTAGAGCGAAAGCAACCAAAATTACAGAAGCTATCAGCGTCGCTCGGATGGCCATTGATCGCTTATACTCTAGCGTTTCAGTCGCCGTTAGTGCAGCAAATACAGCAGCAGCATCAATGGGACCAATCGTCGCAAAGAAAGTTGCCAAGGCTAAGCTTGCAGTTTCTATCATCCCACTACCATTAAATTTTTTCCCTCTAACGCCGTAAGCAGGGGCCGACTGAAAGGAGGTCCCGCCCCGAAGGGGCTTACTGCCTTGCTTTGTCAGGCATTTCCTGCCAGCCACTTTTCATGCGCTTTATCTAAAATCAATATCCGCTCTTGTAAATCATTTAGGTTTTTAATCAGCCCCTGTATTTCCTCGAAGCCCAGCTCTCGCACAAACCCTTCGACCACTTCGGCAGAGTGCAATGAAACAACATTTAAATATTGAGGGCGCGGCCTACGCCAATCTAAATTTGGTGAGAACAAACCGTCCCCTTCAGAAATAAGATGATACTCTAAAAGATCTTGCCAGTTGCCATGGATTCCATGGGATGGCCCACCGAAGGCTGCGAGATATGCCTCGCTGAGCCCAACATCATCAGCCCGCTCATAGATATTCTTGTCACCCCAGTTGCGAAGCTCCTTTGGTTTTATTTCTTCTGGGGAGATATCCGATTCTCGAAAACTTCTAAAAATGGACTCAATCATGCGCTTTTCTATGGGTAACTCATCTCCATTTCTACGCTGTATATTCTCTCGAATTTTTTCTAGTAGTTTTTTCTCGTGTTTCAGAGAATAAGCCTTATAGGAAAACAATAATTCTGGACTTAGATTCTTAATGATATATCTGAGGTTTACGATACACTCAAAAGCCATTCTTGCTAGCATGAATGATATCTCTCTGCGTCTCTGGCAGGTCTGATCTAGCAAAGCCGAAATTAGTTTGTAAAGTCTGACAAAATTTCCTCCTATGACAGCCTGATCAGAATTCCATTTCTCACCCTCTCCCGGCATGATTGAAGCAGCAGCACAAACATAACCACCTGCTTCAATGAGGAGATCAACCGACAGCCCTATAAAATCGTCTTCACTCTCGAATTTATCGATTTCGTGAATATTGACTTCAACTCTCGGAACTACCGGAACATTGTTCATCTGATGCCTAACTGTTAATTAATAAGCCTGAAGGCCATATAACTAGAAGGCACTGTATCAAAGTGGGATTGAGACTAAAAGATGGAACTTTTAGTTTTTAAATCAAACAATTAGATAGTGTGTCAAGGACTCCGGTTAATGACAAAACAAGCCTCCGTGCATTATTTTTATTCAATCATTAGGCGATCGATTATAATCGACCACCTAAAGAATCAATCACTTAGCGTTTTATTTTCCTTGATACAGAGCCTGATGGCTTGTGATTTTTGGTAGTATTCAGCCGTGGATTCTGTGCTCAAACACCTCCCAAGGCTCGATATAAATTGATAGTCCCTTGAGCAAAATCAATTCTGGATGCCGTTAATTCACGTTCGGAGTCCAACAGGGTTCGTTCGGCCTCGAGCACATCCAAAAAGGATTCCACACCGGCGTTGTAGCGTAATTTCACCAGCTCTACGGCTTCACGGCTGGCCGCAACAGACTCCTGTAACACAAGGTTCCGATCGCGCTCTTGGGCATGGCGCATCAAGGCGCTGTTAACTTCCTCAAGTGCCAGTAAAACTGTACCGTCAAAACGTGCCAGTTGCGCTTCGGTCTCAGCTTCAGTTTGGGCAATACGGGCACGAATAGCGCCACGATTAAACAGATTCCAAACGATACCGGGGCCTACCGCATAATTCATGGAACTGTGGTCATTAAGCTTCGAGGTGTTATCAGCCGCCACACCAACACTGGCGATAAAATTTACCGTTGGATAAAGATCCGCAGTCTCTACTCCAATTTGTGCCGTTAAACTGGCCAGAGCACGTTCTGCTTCACGAACATCTGGACGTCGACGAATCAACGAAAGGGCATCTCCCACAGCAATAAACTGGGGCATGACAGGCAATGAATCACCTTGCTGTAAAATACCATCCAAGGGACCGGGAACACGGCCAGTTAATCGAGCCAACCGATTCAGTGCAGTGTTCTGATCACTGACAATAACGGGCAACAGCGCCTGGGTGGCAGTCAATTGTGCACGAGCACGCGCCGAATCCAACTGTGATGCTATCCCCTCTCTGACAAGAGTGATCGTCAAATCCAGGGTTTCTCGCTGGTTACCGATATTATGCTCAACGACTCTGCGACGCTCTTGGGCACCCCGCAGGTCAAAGTAAGCCGAAGCCACGTCGGCAATGACAATACGCTTCACATCGTCACTCAATGCCTGACTGCGTTCTATATTAGTGCGAGCCACTTCTACACTGCGCCGGACGCGACCAAAAACATCCAACTCCCAGGCTAAACCAAGCGAAGCAGAACTGATGGTTTCAGTCTCAGTTTGTTGGCCGGAAACTGCCGAGGAGCGGGTACGCTCAACTCCAGCACTAAGATCAACAGAGGGCTGAAATTGAATTTCCTGCTGACGCAGTAAAGCCCGTGCGGCGGTCAGGTTAGCCAGTGCAACACGAAGGTCCGTATTAGCCTGTAACGACTGTTCGATCAACCCCGTCAGCACGGGATCCTTTAACTGTAACCACCAGGCATCAACTGGCTGCTCACTAGGGTATAACAGCTGAGCAGCTGGCTTTTGCAAACGAGCTGAGGCAAAAGGCTGCTGAGATTCAAGATTATCAGGTTCAAGTGGGCGGCTATAATCTGGCCCCACGGCAGAACACCCCGCCAACAACAGAATTGAACTCAGCGCGGCGCCTTTCATGCCAAACTTTCCGCTCATACCAAACTGTCCCTTCATATTGAACTTTCCTTTGGAGCATCTTGAGACGCTGATTTACGCAAGCCTGCAAGCCAACGACAGACCACATAAAAAACGGGTGTAAACAAAAGACTAAACAGGGTTACACCGACCATACCGGAAAAGACGGCAGTGCCTAATGCTTGACGCATCTCGGCACCTGCACCAGAAGCAAGAACCAACGGCAAAACACCGAGAATAAAAGCCAATGATGTCATCAGAATTGGTCGTAATCTTTGACGCGCTGCCTGAACAACAGCATCAAACCGATCAAGTCCGCTCTCTTCCGCCTGTCGGGCAAATTCGACAATCAAAATGGCATTCTTCGAAGCCAACGCAATCAGCACAATAAACCCGACCTGAGCCAGAATATTATTATCAAGCCCTCTTAGGGCGATACCCGACACAGATGCCAGCAAACACATGGGTACAATCAAGATGACTGATAATGGCAATAACCAGCTTTCATAGAGTGCTGCCAGTAGCAGGAATACAAACAGTACGGCGAGACCGAAATTGATCAGAACTGAGCCACTTGCCAATTTTTCCTGCAGCGCCATTTCCGTCCATTCATAACCTACCCCTTCGGGCAAGTTATTCTCGAGTAAGGTCTCCATACGCTGCATGGCATCGCCACTAGAGAATCCTGCTGCAGCACTTCCGGAAATATCCACTGCACTGTAGTTATTGTAACGAGACAGTCGAATTGGGCCGGTGCGGTCCTCCAATGTCAACAACGACCCCAGAGGTACCATATCCCCATCGACAGAACGAACACGAAGATTATTAATATCGGCAGATTCATCACGGTAGGCACCATCTGCCTGTGCGATCACCCGATAGGTACGACCAAGAAAATTGAAATCGTTGACATAACGTGACCCAAGGTAAATCTCCAGAGTATCGACCACGTTCTGCACTGGCACATTCAGCATTTCGGCCCGCGCCTCATCAATATTGGCGAAAATTCGCGGTGTGCTCGTATTAAAAAAGGTATAGACCCTTGTTAGCTCTTCCTGTTGATTCGCCAGAGCAATAATATTCTGCACCACCTTCTCCAAATTGATGATGCCCATCCCCGATCGGTCCTCAAGGTAAAGTTTCCAACCGCCAGTATTACCCATCCCGCGAACTGCAGGTGGCATAATGACAATAGTCATCGCCTCTTGAATACTTCCCAATGCCTGCTGTGCCTGATCACGAATTTTACTGGAATGAAGCCCTTTCTTTGCTCGTTCATCAAAAGGGTCTAATGGCGTAAAAATAACTGCAGCATTGGATGCATTGGTAAAGGTTGCACCATCAAGCCCAACAAATTGAACCGTATGGGCAACACCCTCGATGCCACGCAGAATATCAGAAGCCTCGCGAACCACTGCATCGGTGCGTTCTAGGGATGCACCGGGTGGCAACTGAATGACATTAATCAAATAACCCTGATCCTGTTCGGGAATAAACCCGTTAGGTATCTGATTGAACTGCCAACCAGTAAAGATAATCAAGCCCAGGTAAACCAGTAACATCATCACCAACATACGCACAGCACGACGTGTCAGAGAACCATAAGCGTTAGACAACTTGTCAAAACCGGCGTTGAAAACATGCCCAGGCCAAGCAAAAGTACGCTTCCAGCCGTGTAGCTGTTCATAAGGCACATGGGGTTTAAGCAATAAGGCACCTAAGGCCGGAGACAGGGTCAGAGACACCAGTAACGAAATGATCGTTGCGGTAGCAATGGTCAGAGCAAACTGACCAAAAAAGGCACCGGATACGCCACTGATAAACGCGGTCGGAATAAAAACTGCCACGAGCACCAGCGACATAGCCAACAATGCCCCACCCACTTCAGACATAGTTTTATGTGCGGCTTCGCGTGGAGCAACACCCTTGGAAATGTAGCGTTCAATATTCTCCACCACCACAATAGCGTCATCGACCACAATGCCAATGGACAACACCAAACCGAACAATGTCAGGTTATTAAGCGAAGCCCCCAAAGCGGACATCATCGCAAACGTGCCGACCAACGAAACAGGAATAGCAACCACAGGAATAATGGCCGCGCGCCAGTTCTGCAGAAACACCATGATCACCAGCACGACTAGCAAGACGGCTTCAAAAATAGTTTTATAAATTTCTTCAATAGATTTTTTAATGAACTGCGTAGGATCGTAAATAATACGGTATTCAATGCCCTGCGGCATCGTTTTGGCAATATCGTCCATCTCCGCCCGCAAAGCAGTTGCGGTGTCTAGCGCGTTACTACCGGGCCGCTGGAAGATAACAATGGGCAGAGCTTGGGAGTCATCCAGATAACCGTTGGTACTGTAATCTCGTGCCGCCAGCTCAACCCGAGCGACTTCTTTAAGGCGAACAACTCGACCATCCTCACCCCGTTTGACAATTACTTGCTCAAATTCATCAGGGTTGAGTAGGCGACCTCGGGTTTGAACACTGTACTCAAAACCGCCCTTGCTCTCGATGGGCTGTTGGTTGATAACTCCGGCGGCAATCTGCACATTGTTCTGACGTAAAGCTTCGATAACATCATTGGCGGTCAGGCCCAGAGTATAGGCCCGCTCCGGATCAATCCAGACTCGCATGGCGTAAGCACGCTCAGCAACCAGGCGCGCCTCACCAACACCAGGAATACGTGCCAACCGATCAATCACCTGAGTTCTGGCATAGTTAGACACATAGAGGCCGTCACGACTGTCATCAGGTGACAGTATATGAATCACCATCATCAGATCGGGTGAATTCTTGCGGACATTAACCCCCTGGCGCTGCACTTCTTCCGGCAAAAATGGCTCAGCAAGTGCCACCCGGTTCTGTACCAAAACCTGGGCGATATCAATATCAGTTCCCTGCTTGAATGTTACTGTCAGTCTGGTGCTTCCGTCAGCCGTATTTTCTGACTTCATGTACAGCATGTTTTCCACGCCGTTGATTTGCTCCTCAAGGGGCGTGGCGACAGTTTCCGCAGCAATTTCGGCCGTTGCCCCCGGGTAACTTGCGCTCACACCGATGCTCGGCGGGGAAATTTCCGGGTACTGGGAAACGGGTAAATTTAGGTACGCAATAGCGCCAAGCATGACAATCAGAATTGACACAACACCTGAGAAAATTGGCCTTTCAATAAAAAAGTGGGACAACCTCATAACCGACCCTCAGCGGCATCACTTACCTGCGGCGCGACTTTGACACCGGGACGAACCCTCAAAAGACCCTCGGTAATGATTCGATCGTCGGCTTCTATGCCACTACGAATTATCCGCAAGCCTTGATACAACGCGCCTAGTTCAACTTTTTTCGGCTGCACCAGGTTGTCTTTGTCAACCGTCATAACGATCTTCTCGGCCATGTCACTCATCACAGCAGCATCTGGAATCAACAACACCAGCCCTGGAGTCCTTGCTGGCAACCTCACTCGGCCAAAGCTGCCTGGAAGTAATAGACCGTCGGCATTGCTATCAAATAACGCACGTAAGCGAATAGTGCCGGTGCGTTCATCAAAGTGTGTATCGACAAAATCAACCCGTCCCTCGTGCTGATACTCCTGCTCATCAAGCAGTCGCACCTGAACAGTCGATGCCTGGTCAACCAACGTGTCATCACCAAGAGAATTCCGCTGACGCTTGTACTGCAAGTAGTTACTTTCAGACAGGTCAAAAACGAAGTAAACCGGCTGCTCTGCCACGATATTGGTTAACACCTGTTCGCCCCCAGCATCAATCAGGTTGCCGATATCAACTTTTTTGTTGGAAATCTGACCGCTTATCGGTGCGCTAATACGCGAATATTCAAGATCCAGCTCCGCTATCACCAATGCTGATCGAGCAGCTTCCACATCCGCCTTTCGGGCCTCCATGGTTGCGCTACGCACGTCCAATTCCTCTTGAGACATTGCTTTCTGCGCGACCAAACGTTTAGCCCGACGAAATTCCTGCTCGGCCAGGATCAGGTTAGTGGCAGCACGGGCCTGTTCAGCCTTAGCCGCAGAAATGGCCGCGACAAATGGTCGAGGGTCCAGGCTAAACAACAGCGCCCCTTTTTCAACCCATTCACCATCGGTAAAGTGTATATCCTGTAGATAGCCCGCAACCCTTGCGCGGATATCTACTCGCTCAAAGGCTACAAATCGCCCGGTATATTCATCCCACTCAGTGACCTCTTTCTGTTCGGGATAGACTACCGTTACCGGCACCCCAGACGGCGCTTCCGCTGCTAAGATCACCGGGGATAGGAGTAGACCCAGAACCATCAAAAGAGAGGCATTAATTAACTGCCTATGACCCATGGGTAATATCTGGAGGATTCTATTTTGCATAGTCTGGTTTCTCTAATCGATACATTTTCCGACTCCCGATGTAGAAACATTGGGAGAGTACTGTGGACAACAAACAAACTTGCTTTCCAGAAAGATAAAAGGCAATATAACGCTCAATTATCTTTCTTGCAAGCTATCTATTTGTGATAAATCATGACTAACCAAAAACTCAACGTTGAAGATCTTATCGATTGCTGCCGTAAAAACTGGCCGCGAGAATATCAGGATGCGGGTGCCACCACAGTCAGGCTAATCCGCGCCAGTGATGTCATGTTGGCCACTGGCCGCAAGGTCATGGAGCAGTATGGCCTTACCCCTGCCGAGTTTGACACCTTAGCCACACTCCGGAAAATGGGGACCACCAGCAAACTCACTCCATCCGACCTATGTCGGGCCAACCTGTTGTCTTCAGGAGGGCTGACCAAAATACTCCATCACCTCGAACAGCGCGGTCTAATTTCCCGTCACCCCCACAAAACCGACAAACGTAGCAATTACATCGGCCTAACCGAGCAGGGCTGCGATCTGATTGATAAGAGTATGGGACTTGTATTACAGGATCATGAAGAAAAACTAGCTGCTGTTTATACCCAAGAAGAAAGAGAAGAATTGAACCGCTTGTTGAAAAAATTTCATTTAGCCCACGCGTACTGCCCTACTGATTAGGAAAACATAGCTACGTTTCCTGCGGCGCAGAAAATAAGGAAGCGTGGCGTTATTTGTCAGCAACAAACAAAGCATTAAAAAATAGCCTGCCGAACCATATCTTTCGATTCAACATCGTTACAGTGCAACACCTCCGCTACCAGCCCCTGGTCCCCGATTAATCCCTTTAATGTACTGGATTTAATTTCAAAGAAGCCAGTATTGGAAGCCAGTATTGAATGTTTAATCTATGAAAAACTCATCTAACTCTTAACTCTCCGGTTACCAATTTAAGTAAACCTATCGCTTAACTATCGCTTAACTATCGCTTAACTATCTCTTTAACGACCCGATTGTCCTCTTATTTAATTGCAAAAAAAATCCCGCGGTACGGGATTTTTCTAATTTATGTTATGACCAAACACTAACGATTTAATCTGTTCTCTATCAATTGATCAACGACAGAAGGGTCGGCCAGTGTTGATATGTCGCCCAGACTATCCAGTTCATTGGCAGCGATTTTACGTAAAATACGACGCATGATTTTACCTGAACGAGTTTTAGGCAACCCTGGCGCCCACTGAATCAAATCCGGTTTTGCAATATGTCCAATTTCTGTGGAACAAAGACCAATCAATTCATTACGCAGCTCATTTGAAGGCTTCAAACCCTCCATCAATGTCACGTAAGCATAGATACCCTGCCCCTTAATATTATGGGGACAACCCACGACTGCCGCTTCGGCTACGCACGGGTGAAGCACTAAAGCACTTTCTACTTCAGCCGTACCCATACGGTGGCCGGACACATTTAGCACATCATCCACCCGACCCGTAATCCAGTAGTGTCCATCGTCATCTCGACGGGCACCGTCACCCGTAAAGTAGTACCCAGGATAAGGAGAGAAATAGGTTTCTTTAAAACGATTCATACCACCATAAATACCACGAATCTGAGCAGGCCATGAGGACTTAATAGCCAAATTCCCTTCTCCCGATCCCTCTATCAGGTTGCCGTCACCATCCAACAACACCGGTTCCACACCAAAGAATGGAGCAGTAGCACAACCCGGCTTCATGTCGTGGACACCGGGCATGGGGGACAACATATGAGCACCGGTTTCTGTTTGCCACCAAGTATCCACAATAGGGCAATTTGAGTTCCCCACAACCTTGTAGTACCACTCCCAGGCTTCTGGGTTAATGGGCTCCCCCACCGAACCTAACAAGCGCAGCGAACTACGATCAGTTTTTGTAACGAAGTCCTCGCCGGCACCCATCAAAGCACGAATGACTGTGGGAGCCGTATAAAAAATGTTCACTTGGTGTTTATCAACCACCTGCCAAAAGCGTGAGGCGTCGGGATAGGTTGGCACACCCTCAAACATTAACGTAATTGCACCATTACACAGAGGACCATAAACAATGTAACTGTGGCCTGTGACCCAACCTACATCCGCAGTACACCAATAGACATCCCCCTCTTTATAATCAAACACATATTTGTGAGTCATTGCTGTCTGTAGCAGATACCCTGCTGTGGTATGCAGTACTCCCTTTGGCATACCTGTAGACCCAGAGGTATAAAGAATAAACAATGGATCTTCTGCATCCATTATCTCTGGCTCACAATGATCAGAGGCGTCCACTATCGCATCGTGGTACCAATAATCTCGGCCTTCCAACCAATTAATTTTTTTGCTTGTATGTTGCACTACCAAACAGGTATGAACGTTGGGACAATGCTTGAGTGCCTCATCAGTATTCCCTTTTAATGGGATAGATTTACCACCTCTTAATCCATCATCAGCGGTAATCACCACCCGGCAATCTGAATCGAGGATGCGGTCTTTTAGTGCCTCAGGAGAAAAGCCACCAAATACCACCGAATGCACGGCACCAATTCGAGCACAGGCCAACATGGCGTAAGCAGCCTCAGGGATCATTGGCATATAGATACAAACTCTATCCCCTTTTTTAACACCTCGAGCCCTCAGCACATTCGAGAGTTTATTTACCTGCTGACTTAGCTGGTTGTATGTGATGTAAAGACTAGAAGCCGGGTCATCACCCTCCCAAATAATCGCTGTTTGATCACCGCGAGTAGCGAGATGACGGTCGATGCAATTAACCGAAACATTGAGCTTCCCATCAGCAAACCAACGGGCTTCTCCTGTGTGAAAATCGAAGTAACTAACCTGACTCCAACGTTGGTTCCAATCCAAGAATTGCTCTGCCTGTTCGGACCAAAAACCATCGGGATCAGCTATGGAACGGCGATACATCTGCTGGTACGTTTCAGCATCAATATGCGCCTCTTTTGCAAAATCTTTATGGACCGGATGCACATGAACCTCGGACATAGAAGTCTCCCTTATTTATACATTACTCATAAACCACAGATTACTTGAGATAAGGCCTAGTATCCATTCGAATAACTTCACCTACTGATGAATGTCGGCTTATCGACAAAGAGGTATTTTACCGTACTACACAGGAGAGAGGATCGAAACGACAGGGCATTTTCGCCAAGAATAGAAAGCTGGCAATGGATACTACCTAAACGCAGGCTACCCATCACACCCCGATATCGCTGTCATTTGGTTTATCCAAGGACAACTATATCGACATAGGGGGTCAATAAATTTTGGGGATATCAGTGAAGGACATCATACCCCGTAGTTTCAAGTCGACGGTGGTGTTGTGCTCATCGCTACATCCAGCCCAACAAATTGTTTGAAGAATGAATGCAGAAAACGAAAGTTCAGAATTTCAACCATGTCCAAACTAATTGTATCTAAGCAGCGACACCATAATAAGGTTGATATCTCGGAGCAAAATAATGGTTTTTTTCTGGAGCAACGTTAGCGACGCGATCTGGCTTGAGCTGTGCAACAGAAAGTACATGCTCAAGCTGGGAAAAAGCTCCTGAGGGTGCGCACTTTATCTGGCTACAAATTTTAAACGGAATATTCAACATTGAATGACACAACCGGTAAAACCGTGCGTTTTTCACAGAACTTACCATCAAAGCATAGTCATACCCCAATGACCGGGAAGCACTCACTAGCTGATCACAAAATTCGGGCTGACTACGACTATCCCTGAACTCGTGAGAGACGGCAAGACGCTCCCAAGCACAACATGTCCCAGGCACCATATCCAACTTCAACATCAAATCACATAACGACATATTAGAAAGAAGTGCTTCAACATTATCCGTAATGCGTGCACCTCCCAAGCAATAATCATTATTTTTAGCTACAAAAATATATCCTTCACGGTCTTCAGGCTCTTCGGATCCATCGAATGAGGGTAACTTCAACTCTTGTTGATAGCAGTGTTCACGTACTTGGTAATACTCATTGAGCAACCTTGAATCTTTAGTAATTTCATAACTAATTTGCATACAAGCCCCAGAATTTTTTACTTCTATTGCGAATAACATCAACCAGAGCCCAGTCGTGGTGCTCAGAGGCATTGATCTATCTGCTACATTACAAAATACATGCCAGTAAAAAAATGTCTTTAAATATCAAGGGGCTTTTGTAAAAAATTTGAAACGGACTGATTAACGAAGACTAATTAACGAAGAATTCGTCTGCATAATGCGACAAACATTGAGGGGGATTTGAAATATATCTATAAATCAGTTAGTTAGACCGTCTCTAAAAAGCGACAAGCCAATCTACCCGATATCTATCATATAGAGCAGACTTCAGACATCGAGATAAAAAAGGAGGGCTTTATTCCAACGCCTCTTTAAATAAAGCAGGTTGAATGTGGTGGCGTTTTAACAATTTATAAAAGTCTGTTCGATTCCTCTGGGCCAATTTTGCAGCCTCAGTGACGGAGCCGTTGGTAATACGCAGTAGTTTAATCAAGTAGTCGTGCTCAAATTGTTGTCGTGCCTGGTTCAGACTAAGGGATGTATCTTCATCAAACGATAATGCCTTTCGTACCAAGTCATCAGAGATAACCTGAGAGGTGGATAACGCCACAGTTTGCTGCACCACGTTTTCAAGTTGCCTGACATTACCAGGCCATGGTGCTTTAACCATTAACTCCATGGCTGCTGGAGAGAAACTGGATATCCTTTGTGCATCAGCACCCGCTTTTCTCAAAAAGTAATGGACCAGCAAGGGAATGTCTTCAGATCGCTCGGTTAAACTAGGCAAATGTAAATTCACCACATTCAGTCGGTAAAACAAATCTTCCCGGAACTGCCCTTCTGCCATCGCTTGCTCAAGATTTGCATTGGTGGCTGAAACAACCCGAACATTAACCGGTATATGCTGTGTGCTGCCTATGGGACGAATTTGTCGCTCCTGTAATGCACGCAACAACTTAACTTGAAGACTCACAGGCATGTCCGCAATCTCATCCAATAGCAACGTACCGCCCTCCGCTGCCAAAAATAAACCCTGATGATCTTTAATGGCCCCGGTAAAAGCACCCTTTACGTGTCCGAACAACTCTGACTCCAACAACTGCTCTGGCAGAGCGCCGCAATTAATCGGAACAAAGGGGCCATCCTGATATTGCCCAGCCTGATGAATTGCCTTGGCAAGCAATTCCTTACCTGTACCGCTCTCACCCGTAATCAAAACATTCACAGACAGGCTGCTAATTTGTCGTACCTGGTTTAACAATCTTTCCATCACCGCACTACGGCTAATGATATGTGTGCGCCAAGGCTCTGTTTTATCGCTTTGCTGGGCACCACTGTGGGATATCGCTGATTTTATCGCTTCAAGTAACTTGATTTTATCGACAGGTTTAGTGAGGAACTCAAAAACACCTTGCTGTGCAGCAGCCACAGCCTCAGGAATAGTCCCTTGAGCAGAGATAATAATGACGGGAAGACCAGGAAAGAAATGGCGAATTTGGCCAAACAACTCAAGGCCATCCATTCCACTCATACGCAGGTCCGTGACAACCAAATCAACATTATGGTTACGCAACGCAGGTATTGCTTCTTCCCCTGAACTAGCCGTATATATGGTATAGCCTTCCGCCTCTAGTCGAATCGACAGCAACCGCAGCAAACCCGGATCATCGTCAACAAGCAGTAGACTATGTTTCATTACAAACAGTATCCGCCCATTTAATCATCGCCAATGACCTGTTGTTTTCGGTGACTAATAACAGCTTCTAGATCAGTTAATGCTTCGATTTTTTGTTCTAACAATTCACGATCCAAAACACTTTCAGCTAGTTCCTTTTGCAAATGACGGTGTCGCTCGTGCCAATTAATAAGTGACTGATTATGGTTCAACAGGATATCTGCTAACTCACGAAGGCTAGGTTCTAAATGAGTATCGTTCGCCAACTGCCGAAAGGCATCTCGCGCCTGAATCCAACCATCAAAACGATCAAGCTGCTGGTTAAGTGCGCCGTAGTAAAACAGCTCGCCACCCCTATCCGGCCGCTCAAGATCCTGTAAGGCAACAACCACTTGCTCAACAGACATGGTCCCCACTTGCTTACTAACCGCCAACCAATGATTAAGACTTTGTAGCTCGGTCACCATCAGTGGGCGGCTTTCATCAACATCGTTGGGCAATAAAAACTGAGAACATCCGGAAATGGTCATATAAATCGATGAGATAAAAATAACTATTAATGTTCTAAGGAGGGACATATCAATCTAAAACATACGGCTAATAACAAATGTTTTTCCAGCGCGAGACTACCACCCTGGGCCTGCATACATTCTTGAGCAACGCTTAAACCCAAACCTGACCCTTTAATCGGTCCATGCCTGACAGAGCTGCCCTGATAAAAAGGTTCAAATAAATGTGCCTCCTCCCGCTCCTGAATGGCCATGCCAGAATTGGCAATATCAATAATCAGCTTACCCTTTTCTTCTCGAGCTTCTAACACGATAGAGCCATTCTCCGGGGTGTAATTCACCGCATTGGATATGACATTATCAAGAGCTATTTTAAGCTTGTTGCGATCGGCAAACCATTCTGTAACAGACCAATGATGAGATACATTCAAAACTTTACTCTCAACACTGATGTGGTAGTTCTTCAACAGCGACGCGACCAGAACATCCAACTCGATAGCTTCAGGGAATATCCCTTGATGAGGAAGTTGGTTGTAATCCAGCAAATTCTCAATCAGTCGCTGCAACTCTATGCTGTTGTGCTGGACAATGGAAACGATTTCCCCCTGTCTGTCCGATAATGGCCCTGGAACCTCATCTGCCAACAGGTCTGCACCTTCCCGCAAATTTGCCAAAGGAGTTTTAAGTTCATGAGAAACATGCCGAAGAAATTTTTGTTTCTGCTGATCAATATCATCCAGACGCCCCCGCAACCATTCCAACTCATGTCCTAACAGTTTTACTTCCTGTGGTCCGGAAATTTTAATGGCTCGGGTTAAATCGCCCTCTCCAAGTAATTTTATCTCGTTGGCAATCATTTTAATCGGCCGATTGATCCAATAACTAAAAAACAGCATTAACATTAATGTGGCAAGTGCCATGACGAAGACCATGACTAATAGCGAATCTTTGATCTTGTCCGCATCTGTTGCATGATCGGTAATTCGCCTATCAACCTCGGCGCGAAGTTCGTTGCCAAATTCTGCTCTCGCTTGAGTAATGACATCAAACTGCTGAATCAGCTGATCCATTGCCTCAGGATCCACAGCCTCAGGATTCAGGTCGGAAATTTTACTATACAACCGAGAAACAACTTCATCTAAATTATTATATACAACCCCCAACTCTTTGATATTTTTAGAAACAGAATCTTTTTCATTGTTAAATAATTCCAGTAAGTCTGAATTCCTCAATGCTAAATATTGTCGTGCTCGCCGCTCCAGATCCAACAAGTCTCGCTGTAATTCTTGGCCATGACGGCTTAAAGCGACCACCTGTGTCGTGACAACACGGCTACCTTCAGATAACGTTCCCAGTGTTTGAACTGTGTATAAAATAGCCAGACACAGCGGCGCAACGACGACCAAAAAGCCGACAACCACTAATTGCAAAACGGACCTAGGCTGTAAAAAAGACATAGATGGAGTAATTCAACTGCTCACAAATTGAGCACTAACGAGCGAGGGCGCAGAATAAGATTCCTGTCGCCAAAAGTCTACCGATACGGCACTCTCAATAAAAGAAAGTGTAGGGAGAGACAAAAAGAGAGCAAGATAAAAGGCATCTTCAGATAGTCACGTGCATTCACTCTGACTCAGGTACCATTTAGAAAACACCAAGAAAGACTGAAAGTATTCATCAATCCCTAAAGTTTTCAAACTGAAATGGCTGGCCCAACTCAGCACCGCGAACCAATGCCATAACAGCCTGCAGATCATCTCGTTTTTTACCAGTAATTCGAATTTTGTCACCCTGAATGGCTGCCTGCACCTTCATCTTGGCATCTTTCACCAGCTTGACGATTTTTTTAGCCATGGGCTGATCGATTCCCTGTTTAAAACGCACTTGCAGAGAAAAAGTCTTACCGCTGTGCAATGACTCTTTATCGACATCTATCACATAGGGGTCAACGTTTCGTTTGACCAGATTTCCTCGCAACATATCCAATAGCTGCTGGCATTGGAAGTCTGCCTCTGTAGCCAGTGTTACCTCACCATCCTTGTATTCGGCACTGGCATTCACTCCTCGAAAATCAAAACGTGTCGCGAGTTCACGCTGGGTATTTTCAGTCGCATTACGCACTTCTTCTACATTGACTTCAGAAACAATATCAAATGACGGCATAGAAAAATCCTATAAATGACAGTAATTTATGCAACTTGCACAGGTATTGTATTGGAAGCACGCTCTACACGATTATCAGCATTGAGATACACCAGTTTTGGTTTGTGCTTAACCATTTCCTCTTCCGTATATTGTGCATAGGTGGCGATAATAACCCGATCACCTACCTGACACTTTCTGGCGGCTGCGCCATTCATGGAAATAATTCCCGAGCCCGCCTCACCTCGAATAATGTACGTGGTAAAACGCTCGCCATTGTTCACATTGTAAATATCAATTTGTTCGAACTCTCTTAATCCCGCGAGATCCAGTAGTTCAGAATCAATCGCACAAGAACCGTCGTACCAAAGCTCGGCATGACTCACCGTCCCCATATGCAACTTGCCTTTAAGCAAAGTGCTCAACATAATCAATTCCTCTAATTCAGGGAAACTTTTATTCCAAAGTAACGTTGTCAATCAACCGTGCGGAAGAGGTGTACATAGCACCCAACACGGTAATTCGTTCATCATCTACTGCAGCCATTTCCAGTGTTTTGCTGTTGCACACAGTGATGTAATCCGGCTTGAATCCTGCTGCTTCAATTTGCCGGCTGGCTTCTTCCTCAAGAGCCATAAAGTCTCGTTTCCCTGACCTAATTTGTTCCGCTATCCAATTCAAGCTCACATGCAATTGATTAGCTTTGGGGCGCTCATCTGCTGTTAGATAACCATTACGTGAACTCATGGCCAAACCATCTAATTCTCGGTGTATCGCTGCTTCAATAATATCCACAGGCATACAAAGATCTTCGACCATACGACGAATGACCGCCAATTGCTGGTAATCCTTAACCCCAAAAACAGCCTCATCCGGCTGTACAATATTAAACAGTTTTGTCACAACGGTCGTCACACCTTCAAAATGCCCGGGCCGACTGGCACCACAAAGTAAGTCCGTCATTGAAGAACAGATAACACGTGTCTGGGAATCCAGGCCGTTGGGGTACATTTCATTGTCTTCGGGATGAAACAACATGTCACATCCCGCTTCTCGCAATTTACTACAGTCGGCATCCAAGGTACGGGGGTATTTATCCCAGTCCTCATTTAGACCAAATTGGAGTCCGTTAACAAAAATAGAGCAAACGACAATGTCACTTGTTTGCTGGGCCAATTTTACCAGCTCGATATGCGCCTGGTGAAGATTGCCCATCGTGGGAACAAAACCAATGCGCTTACCTTGTAAACGCGCTTCCGCAAGTGATGCTCTAATACCTTGAATGGTGTGAAAGATTTGCATGTTCTATCCCGACAATTTATTCGTCAGCAAAGTAATCTCGAGCGAGATTCTCAAAGCGGGTATATTTGCCAAGGAAGGCAAGATGGCAGGTACCAATAGGACCATTCCGCTGTTTACCAATAATGATCTCAGCTGTCCCTTTGTCCGTGCTTTCCTCGTTGTAAACCTCATCACGATAGATAAACACAATAACATCCGCATCCTGCTCAATCGCACCAGATTCACGAAGATCTGAATTAATGGGGCGTTTGTTGGGCCGACTTTCTAAATTACGGCTAAGCTGAGACAGTGCTATGACGGGGCAGTTAAACTCTCGAGCAATGTTCTTTAACTCTCGAGAGATCTGGGTAATTTCATTGGTACGGTTTTCAGTGGGCACACTACCGCTCATCAGCTGTAGATAATCTACCATAATCAGTCCCGTCTCGCCGTGTTCACGGGTCAACTGGCGCACCCTGTTACGGAGCTCCATCGGAGTAATACCAGGGGTATCATCAATATAGAGAGGGCGATCCTTAAGGCGTGAAGCTGCACTCGACAGTCTAGGCCAATCATCCTCGGATAGGTTACCCGAGCGCATTTTGGTCTGATCAATTTTCCCTATCGATGACATCATCCGCATAATCAATTGGTTCGCAGGCATCTCCATACTAAAAACCAAAACAGGTTTTTCCTGATGCAATACCGCATGTTCCACCATGTTCATGGCAAGTGAGGTTTTTCCCATGGAGGGTCTTCCTGCCACGATGATCAAGTCTGATTGTTGCCAACCCGATGTCATACTATCTAATTCAGAAAAGCTGGTACTAAGCCCAGTAATATCAGCATCACTGTTGAAGAGCTCATCAATACGTCCAATGGCTTCTTTTATTAGTTCATTAACACCCTGAAACCCACCCTGCTTAGGACGATTTTCGATAATATCAGAGAGTTTTTGCTCTGCTTCCGCCAACAGCTTGCTGCTGTCCCAACCGAGGGGGTTATAGCCTTTTTTAACTATATCGCTAGCAGCATTTATCAGCTGGCGAATAATTGAACGCTCTAGAACAATCTGAGCATAAGCACCAATATTCGCTGAACTAGGAGTGTTATTGGCAAGCTCTACCAGATAAGCAGCACCACCCACCTGTTCCAGCTTATTGGTATTTTGTAGTGTTTCTGAGAGGGTAATGACATCCAACGGTTTGCTTTCTGCAGAAAGCGACCGCATGGTTTGAAAAATAAGTTGATGATCTTGAGAAAAAAAATCTGTTTCGGCCACTACCGAAGCAACGGTATCAAAGGAACCATTCGTCAGCATCAAACCACCAAGGACCGCTTGCTCGGCCTCAATAGAATGAGGTAGTTGCTGCTCCTCGCTGCCCCGACTTTCAACCATCACACTGCCACCTATAAAAAAAACGGCTACTGTAAAAACGGCACTATCACGTAGTGTAAATTACAATGAAGTGCCGTATTGTTACCGATCTTGACGTGGTAGGGAACAGTTGCGACTACTCAGCAACAACAGAGAGCTTAATCACCTGGGTAATTTCGGCATGCACCTGAATATCGATATCAAATTCACCGATTTCACGTATTGCACCCTCAGGTAGTTTCACTTCAATTTTTTCAATTTCAACACCAGCCGCTGTCACCATATCAGCTATATCTCGTGTACCGATAGAGCCGAACAGCTTGCCTTCATCACCGGCATTTGCGGCAATAATTATAAGCCCAAGAGCTTCAAGCTGTGTAGCGCGAGCTTGTGCTTCAGCCAGCAGTGCCGCTGCAGTTGCTTCCAGCTCAGAACGACGTGCTTCAAATGAAGCCATATTGTCTGCCGTAGCAAAAACTGCCTTACCATTAGGAATTAAGTAGTTGCGACCATAACCAGCTTTAACATTGATTTTGTCACCAATGTTGCCCAATTTACCGACTCTTTCTAGAAGAATAACGTCCATCTCGGATATCCTCTCTTATTAAACCTGTTTGCCCCGCTGACTTAGTACCCTAGGGGCGCTTTACCAATCGTGAGCGTATATTCAAAATACTGTCGAGAAATCCTAACCCGACCAGCACCAAACTCAGTGGACTCACAGTAAAGAGCACCACATAAAAAATAACCAACCAATGACGACCCAATTGGTAAAAAACCACACTGTAATGCACCAACGCTATGCCAGCTAACAATAAAGGCAACCCTAACAATCCTGCCCAACTTGCAAACTCTTGTGAGGCAAAATCACTGGCAAGCATGCCAGCTAAGAGGATAACGGCAGGGACCACACCAAAACGTAATTGGTGAAACTCTGCCTGAAACCCACCTGGGTTATAAAGTATTGCTTGCCACCACCGGCCCAGAACTAAACAAATGACCGATGTTAGAGCAATCACATAACCGATGACCCCTAACAAAAAACTTCGGCCCGGTATAAATGCATTCTCTTGTTGCTGTTGTACCTCTCGAAACAACTCAGCAACAACCAGTTCAAATGCGTTTGTTTGTTCAGCAAACAAAAAATCTAGCGCTACGGCGGCGATCCCACTGAAAGCTACAACAAAAAACAGCGTTCGGGACCACGAGGTGCTTAACCTCAGTAACTCTGAAGCAGCCATGACACCCAACACACCAACAATGGATGAGAGTGTCACCATGACATTGAAATCACTGATATAAAAAACAACCAGTAATGGCAACAATGCCCAAAGAGCTATCAGAGCTCCCTCTGACAACCCCTTACTCAGAGTAACCAGAGATACTGCGGCTGGACTAATCAATGGCAGTAAACTACCAAAGAACGCCACTAGGGCCGCCTGCATGCGCCCACGCATAATAAATTCAGCCAGGGCGCGCATCAAAAAACCCTTAGTTTAATTACTTGTGGCTGTCCGTGTAGGGCAGCAATGCCAGATAACGAGCACGCTTAATAGCCGTTGCCAGCTGACGCTGGTACTTAGCTTTAGTGCCAGTAATACGGCTAGGTACGATTTTTCCTGTTTCAGAAACGTACTGCTTCAGGGTATCCAGATCTTTATAATCAATCTCTGTGGCACCTTCCGCACTGAAACGACAAAACTTACGACGACGGTTAAAACGAGCCATGATTATTCTCCTTTTTCCGCTGTTTCATCGGTAGTTTCTTCTTTTACTACCGGCGCTTCGGCGACTGTTTCAGTTGTTGCAACTTCTTCAACAACTTCAACGGTTTCTGCTACAGCAGTCTCAGGCGTTGCCTCTGGTTCTCTGGCAGGACGCTCTTCTGTACGTTCGCGACGACCCGATCGTTCAGCTTGTTCAGCCTTCATGATAGGTGACTCAGCAGTAACAGCTTCTTGGCAGTTGAAAACTGCGCTACGAATGACGGCATCGTTATAGCGGAAATTAGACGTCAACTCATCCAATACTTCCTGACTACATTCAATGTTCATCAGTACATAATGAGCTTTGTGAATTTTGTTGATAGGGTAAGCCAGATGACGGCGACCCCAATCTTCTAGACGGTGAACCTGTCCATTACCATTAGTGATAGTACTGGTGTAACGTTCAACCATGCCCGGAACCTGTTCGCTCTGGTCCGGGTGAACCATAAATACGATTTCGTAATGACGCATTGTACCTCCTTACGGGTTAGTAGCTGCTCGCCCCATGCGATGCAACAAGGAGTATCTTGACCCAACTGGACCAAGGGCGGGCATTCTACGGGGAGTACAGCTGTATTTCAAGCACAAACAATGGGTTTTAACGGTATAAGAGGCTGACAAAAACAGGATATAGTATCCTCACTCGGTACATAGAAATTAAAAAGGACAATATTATGAAAAAACTTCCAACTCTGGCCCTGTTATGCACTGCTGTTTTGGCCTTATCACTAACGGGTTGCACCAAGGTAGGAAGCGAAGCTTGGTGCGCAAAACTCAAGAACACCCCTAAAGGTGATTGGACTGCAAATGAAGTCTCTGACTACGCCAAACACTGCATTTTTAAATAATCACATAATTTAATTTCAGGTAGGTGCTGTTAATACCAAGCTTGGTCATAGTGGGGCTTCGTCATTTGACCTACCTGTTTTTCTATCCTACTAATTTTTGCGCTGCCCTTTCACTCTCTTCATTGCTATTTTTATTCCAACTGCTATCTGTCACTTCTCACTCTCATTTCTAGCTATAACTACTGCAGCCCAAACACCGGGGATATTTCCCTGCCACCGAGGCAAAATTGAGGTAATAATCACTTGCTCCAATGCCACCCAAAGGAAAAACAGCAATACACCTCTAAGCATCAACGTATCCCCCCATATAACCGCTATAAAATACGCTGGAGCAATACTAACGGCTGCAATTTTAGCGGCCAAGGTGTGGTAACTAGGAAGGCAACCAAATCTTGACTGACAAACCAGCAAAGGAACAATCCAGCTACTGAAGGCGGCAACCAGATAATTTAATTCACTCTCAAAAATCTCTGGCCAAAGCTGCATCAGTCCGAACAACATTACGGTATATGTGATCAAATCGGCCCAGCTATCCAGCCGAACACCAAATTCAGTCACTTGATCAAAGCGGCGAGCTAGATAGCCATCAACACCATCCGTCAGTAATGAAAAGGCCAACACCCACAAAAAAATATCGATCTGATTTTGTAATGCCAAGAAAGCAAGAACGGGAACTAGGGCAACTCTCATCGAGCTAATCACATTCGGCAAATTCAGAACAAAATTTTGTGTGGCTACCTGATTATTCTGAATAACCCTGTCTTTTATCGCCTTCCCTTTTTGAATACTCATGCCTTTAAGCTCATCGCTCGCAATACCGTTATTTGCGTTGTCGAACAGCTTCAAACAAACAAATACCCGTGGCCACCGACACATTTAAGCTGCTAACAACACCCGCCATTGGCAGCTTGACCAACAGGTCACAGTTCTCACGTGTCAGTCGGCGTAATCCCTTCTCTTCTGCGCCCATCACAAGTGCCATTGGGCCTTTCAGGTCGACATCATAAACCAGCTGTTCTGCCTCACCTGCTGTCCCTACGATCCACAACCCCTGATCCTGAAGCTGCTTGAGGGTTCTCGATAAATTAGTTACGACAACAAGAGGTACAGTTTCTGCAGCTCCACAGGCCACCTTCTGAACCGTTGGCGTCACACCAACAGCATTATCTTTAGGCACAATGACCGTCTGAACCCCCGCAGCATCCGCGGACCGCATACACGCACCAAGATTATGGGGATCGGTAACCCCATCCAGGACCAATAAAAAAGGTGGCTCATCCAACTCCTGCAACAACGCAAAGAGATAGTTTTCATCCTGAACACCGGCACCTTCACACAGCGCCGCTACACCTTGATGACGGCCACTGGCCAGTGCATCCAGATCAGAACGCAGCACCCAGGTCACAGGTACAGATTGCTGCTCAGCTAAATTAAGAATTTTTTTCAATCGCTGGTCATCACGGCCTTTTTGAACCCGTAACTCCTGAATTTTTGATCCCGAAGTTTTTAATACGGCCTGTACCGCATGTAGTCCAAAAAGCCACTCACAACCATGGCCGACTTCCTCTGTTCCTTTTTTTGTCATTTACTGCTTTCCAGTCAAACCTTCCACACCACCATGCTAACTGCGCTTAGCCGGTGGTCTTGAATTACTTGGCTTAGTACTACCTGATTTAGTTTTACGCGTACTTTTACCCTGAGTTTTACGTGCACCCGAGGACGTAGATTTTTTCCCCGGACTTTTTGCTTTCTTCTTGCCAGGCAAGTCTTTCCTCTTACCGTCTTCTTGCTTTTTTGACGATTTCTTTCTAGCGCGTGACGCCTCATGTTCTGCGGCCAACTGCAAAGCCTTAGGGCTGACCTTAATGTCTCCACCCCCTTTTTTTCGGCCCGCTTCTACTAATTCAAAATCAATTTTTCGCTCATCGAGATCAACTCTGGTCACTCGGACCCGCAATTTATCACCAAGACGAAATACACGATGAGTTCGCTCTCCGATTAAACGATGATGTGCTGCTTCATGGTAATAATAATCTTTAGGTAAACCGGTAATATGAACCAATCCTTCTATATACATATCCATCAGCTGCACGAATAGACCGAAGCCTGTGACTGAGGCCACGACACCATCAAACTCTTCACCTACCCGGGACAATAAATATTCGCATTTAAGCCAATTAACAACATCACGTGTGGCCTCATCGGCACGCCGTTCTGTCATTGAGCATTGCTCTCCGCTGGACACCATCCAAGCTTCATCGTAGGGATAAATTTGGGCAGGACTCAAAACCGGCGCGTCTGCTACTGTTTCGGTATGGCTACTCCGTCCTTTTCTCCTAATCAAATACCGAATTGCACGGTGAACTAAAAGGTCGGGATAACGACGAATGGGCGATGTAAAATGGGTATAAGCAGGACAGTTTAAACCAAAATGTCCGTCATTTTCTGGATCATAAGTGGCCCTATTCATCGACCGCAATATCACCGTTTGAATGACACTGGCATCAGGGCGATCAACAACCTGAGAGAGAACCCGCTGAAAATCTTTGGGGCTTGGGTCATCCCCTCCCGGCAAGCCCAAACCCAATTCACCCAGAAATTCCCGAAGATTATCCAACCGTTCCTGCCTCGGTCCTTGGTGAACACGATACAAAACGGGAATTTTACTCTTCTGTAACAGCGTTGCAGCACACACATTGGCGCACAGCATGCACTCTTCAATCAGCTTGTGAGCTTCAGTACGATCAGCTGGAATAATTTGCTGAATTTTTCGCTCAGAATCAAAAAGAATTCGAGTTTCTTGGGTCTCAAAATCGATGGCCCCCCGAACCTGTCTGGAGGCAAGCAATTGCTCATAGAGTTCGCTCAAATCATCTATATGTTTAACCACAGCATGGAATTGTTTACGAACACCACTATCCCTGTCTCCACGCTGCGCCATCATACCCGCCACCTGGGTATAGGTGAGACGTGCATGGGAGTGAATCAAAGCCTCAAAGAATTTAAATCGAGTGACAGCACCCTCACTGTCGAGTGATATCTCACAGACCAGAGTCAAACGATCGACGTGAGGATTGAGCGAACAAAGGCCATTTGATAATTTTTCAGGCAACATCGGAACAACATGTTGAGGGAAATACACAGAATTTCCCCGCACCAAAGCTTCTTTATCCAATGCCTTAGATACCGCCACATAATGAGATACATCCGCAATGGCTACATATAATCGCCACCCACCGCGACTACGAGGCTCACAATAGACCGCATCGTCAAAATCCCGCGAATCTTCACCATCAATTGTTACAAAAGGTAAATGACGCAAATCTACTCGATATTTTTTTTCTTCTTCAGAAATTTCATCGGGAATAACGTCTGCCTCAGACAATACCGAGGCTGGCCACTCACTTGGGATACCATAATTATGGATGGCAATATCAATCTCCATCCCTGGCGCCAAGTGATCGCCGAGGACCTGTACAATACGACCTGCGGGAAGGTTTTTTCGGCTTGGCTGCACAGTGATTTCAATAACGACTATTTGCCCAGGCTCTGCATTACTCTGTTGATCTGCAGGCACCATAATATCCTGAATAATTCTAGGATTATCTGGACGCACATAGTAAATACCACTTTCCACAAAAAAGCGGCCTACCAACGTATTAGTTCTATGCTCAACCACCTCAACAATGGACGCTTCTTGTCGGCCACGGCGGTCGGTTCCGGCAACTCGAACCAAGACTTCGTCACCGTCCAGCACTCTCCGCATTTGCCGGCTGGAAAGGAATAAATCTCCCCCGCCATGAGCTGGCACCACGAAACCAAAACCTTCAGGATGCCCAATAACTCGGCCCTTAATCAGATTCATCTTATCCAAGGCACCGTAGGCTTGCCGTCGGTTTTTTATGGTTTGGCCATCTCGCTCCATAGCAATAAGACGACGACGCAATGCTTCACGAGCGTCGTCATCCTGTATGCCGAAATCGGCGCACAATTCTTCGTAAGTAAGAGGTCCGGCACTTTTACTCAGAAAATCGAGGATATATTCTCGACTAGGAATGGGATTATCGTATTTGGCGGCCTCACGGGCCGAAAAAGAATCCTTATTGATATGTTTTTTCATTTTTGTTTCATTAATGACTGAAAAAAGTTACTGACAAATGGCCCTATACTTCCAATAAGACCGAACATATATAGGGTATCAAAACACATTGACCAGAGATAAACCAATCACTTAAGGGCTAAAAAAAGAGGTCACTGAAAAAACTATAAAACAAATAGAACCTGTGTAGATTAACTGCAAACAGATTTATTCAAAGAGGATAAAAAAAACAGGGCTATTTTGCGACAAAAACCTTTGCACCATCTGGGGGGTATCAGGCAAAAGTACAATAAACTCATCGCCATCATAACGAGCAACAATATCCGATGATCTGGCACGGTTTTTCTAGGTCTCTGCCACTTTCACCAAGACAATGTCCCCAACATTGTGACCAAAGGTATCATTGATTTGCTTAAAATTATTACAGCCCACAAAGACCACTGAAGGTGTTGAGCTACCCTGTCAGTCGTCACAAAGCCCATAAACTGATGAAAGAAGCCGGTGTTCAGGTGCGCTGCCGCAAGAAATATAAAGTGACGATCAACAGCAATCACCAGCGACCGGTCTTTGACAATGCATTGCAGCGTAACTTTGAGGCTGCGCAATCCAATCAGGTCTATGTGGGGGATATCACCTACCTATGGACACAAGAAGGCTGGTTGTATCTGGCGGTTGTTATCGATCTGTTTTCGAGGAAAGTGGTTGGCTGAAGCATGAACTCACGGATGAAAACGCAGCTGATCGCCGATGCACTACAAATGGCCGTATGGCAGCGTCGTCCAGAGAAAGGACTGATTGCTCACTCAGACAGAGGTTCTCAATATACCAGCAAAGCCTACAGACGTTTACTGAAAGCACATGGTTTTGCGAGCAGTATTGAGCCGTAAAGGTGATTGCTGGGATAATGCAGTGGCTGAGAGTTTTTTTGGCAGCCTGAAGCAAGAGCGGGTTCAGTGGAGGGCATTATCAAACTCGACATGAGGCTCAACAGGATGTATAGCAATATATTGCGATGTTTTACAACCAACAGCGCCTGCACTCATATCTTGGTTACAAAAGTCCAGGGCAATATGAGATGGAAGCAGTAGAATTAAAAGAAGCGGCTTAACTGAGTTGTCACAAAATGCTGGACCACGTCACTATATTGATAAAAGACTCTCAGAGCAGGATCTTCTGACTCATGAGCAAAGTATTGGCATTATTATTCACTACTTAAAAAATGCACTTGATCACCAGTCTCTGGAAAAAATTGCCTTTCAGGATTTCCTTACCGGTATTATGAACCGCACCGCCCTGGAAGAATTACTTCCAAAAGAAATTGAACGAACTCAACGGTATCAGTTCGATCATCGCTATGATGATGATTGATATCGATCACTTCAAAGCCATCAACGACTGCGTTGGTCACATGGGTGGTGATGAAATACTTCGCTATGTGTCCGCCGCAATCAAAAGCCAACTTCGAAAATCGGATCTTCCCTTTCGTTACGGGAGGTGACGAATTTTTATTGATTCTTCCCAATACAGATTTTGAAGGCGCTTACGAAGCAGCAGAACGTATTATGGAAACCCTCAACAAAGAAATGTCTGAAATTCCCAACTGCTCTGTCTCTCCAAAACTGAGTATTGGCCTTGCCACCTACCAGCACGGTGAAAACCCTGAAGATCTGATTCGCCGAGTAGATAACGCGCTTTATGAATCAAAGAACAATGAGCGCAACTGTATTTCCTAGCAAACAGCATGATCTTGAAGACTTGTATGGTTGTTTTCTTAGATTTTTCATACTTTTAAATCCTTT
>TARA_R110001592_G_scaffold165883_1_pt1 | contig 83592 bp, 61 predicted proteins | sample TARA_R110001592 | Tara Oceans TARA_R110001592 (sample SAMEA4398387) | marine metagenome | biome: Polar Biome; feature: [SRF] surface water layer (ENVO:00010504); material: water (ENVO:00002006), including particulate matter (ENVO:01000060) such as... | depth 5 m | reverse complement strand
CTGGGAGTACAGCGGCTGCAGTTGATTGATTTCGATAACGTTGAGCCAACCAATATCACGACCCAGGGCTATTTGGCAGCAGACCTGGAACGTCATAAGGTTGAGGCAACGGCTTGTGCCGTGCAGGCCATTGATGCCAGCCTGGAAGTGGAACAGGTACTTGATCGCTTCCGGCCCGGACTGGTAACAGGGGAAGCAATATTTGTCTGTGTGGATTCGATCAGCAGTCGGGCCGCCATCTGGCGATCGCTACAGCATCAGTGTGCGTTCTGGTGTGATGGCCGGATGCGGGGGGAAGTCCTACGGATTCTCACGGCCGTTGATTCGAAATCGCGGGACCATTATGACACGACTCTGTTTGTCCAGGCGGAAGCACAAACCGGGGCCTGCACTTCCCGCAGTACCATTTATACCGCCAGTATCGCTGCCGGTTTGATGCTGCATCAGTTCACGCGCTGGTTACGTGATATTTCTACTGATTGCGATATGACACTGAATCTATTGGCAGGTGAGACTACAGTAAACTGACAAATCGACCATTTCATTATTTCCATCAGCACGAATCAGAGAGATATGAGCAGGGGGCCACCTTCGATGGTGGCCTGCCTGCATTTTTTTATCTATCAGAAAACTGAGTAAAATAGTGGGAAGATTTATAAAAGAGTATCTGACATCAAGTAGGGATCAGTAGTAACAGTCAAATACAAGTTTGGCTTAAACGTTTTTCACATGAACTACAGTAATTATGATCGTATCATCAATCCGGATCGACTGCTGTACTTTTCGGATCAATACGAGCATGATCTCAGTACTGAAGTCGATCCTTCCGGCATCGCTCATTCTGACAACTGAATCGTGCGAGATAGACCAGTCGTCGCAGTGTATCCCGATTAAACCAGGCAAGACGTTGGATGCATCCCGAGTCCGTGAAATTAAGCCGTGACGCTTTGATCACCCTCTGCATTTCCTCATCAGTCATTCGTTGAATCTGTTCATTCGAAAGGTCAGCAATCAGGTCTGAGTCAAGGGCTTCTTCCACTACCTGACCTGCGAAAGGAACAGCTTTTGGAGCAGCCGAACCATTACTCTTTTCTAATAATGAATAACTATCTTTTATTTTCATCCACTTCTCCCTCCGATCACTAACAACCATTGGTATCACTGAATTGGTGATTAAAATACCAGACCAGACTCCTAGCCGTAATCGTAAAACTGATCAATCTTTGATCGGGGAATCCCTTAGGTAGTTAAACTCACAGAGGAACCCCTTGTGAAATCCTGTTAGACACTACACTTGCGGATCAGAGATCTGGTACCAGCTTATTTCGTGCACCTCGTATTTCCAGCCACGAAGCTGAACTGCCCGACCTACAATGGAAACTGTGACCCATTGAGGCATCTCTTTAAGTTGATCATCCTGATCCCATCTCACCGGTATTTCGGTCTGACATCCCTCAGGTGTCCGTTTCTGGCGAAAACAGCCTTTTCGAGACAATAAAGAACCCGTCACGAGTGGAACTTTCAGGTCTGCCGCCGAGCGAATCATATCACCCGCGAGAACTCCCAGACCTCCTGCATAGTTGGGAATCCCATCGTGCAGGACAATTTTCTTTGAAATATAGAATTGACCGATCTTTCATCCCTTACGTCCCTGCTATCAGGGAATGCCTGCTTTTGGATATTCTGTTGCGGGACATATGGTTTACTACATCGTTTAATTGCGGGAATCCCCTTCGTATTTATAGACAGGAAACTTGCATCACAAATGAATGAACCTATCACGGGCATGCCGACACCTTGGACTTCTAAAGTCCCAATACGGAGATCGAGACATGGCTATTCGTTGAGAGCCTTAGCTTGTCACTGGTGAAACAAAATCAGCAGGTTTAACGGCCAACACAGAACAGGATATTTGTGGGAGTAGTTTTTCAGCAGTATTTCCTATGATCAATCCACTGATACCCGTGCGTGCGACCGTGCCCATGACAAGCAGTTCGATATTATGATTTTCTATCAGATTCAGGGCGGCAATATCTGGCGGGGTCGATGTAACAATATGAATTTGTGGATGAGTTTTAAACTGGTAGTTAGAAATCTGCGATTCTATATGCCGCTTCACTTCAAGAGGAGTTTTTTGATTGCTCTCATTATCCTGGTAAATAGAATGCCAGGATTCAAATTCGGAATGTTCCTGTGAGTGAATCACATGGAGTTCTGATCCGTGTAGCTCTGCCATGGCCGCTCCTAGCTCCATAGCCAGGTCACCAACGGGACGCAGGCAATGTGCGACCAGGATCGATTTGATTTGTGAGTCTGCTTGCGGTTGTGTAATCCAGACGGGAGACGGGCATTGTCTCAAAAGCTTCATGCCAGTACTTCCCAGCAATATCGTTTTGAATGGGCCCAGGTGTCGGGTTCCCGCTATGACAATATCATATCCATCTTGTACAACCTTCAGAATTATCTGACGCCAGCTTCTGCCGAAACAGACATCGCTGTCAGCCTTGATTCCTGATTCCTTCGCTCTTGACACCATTCCGTTCAATTTTTCTTTAGCAGTTGTGACAATTGACTCCCTCTCATTCGACTCTTCAATCATCCGTTGAGTTTCAGCGCCTACATCGAGGGCAGAAAAGAACGTGAGCTTCGCAGAATTCGACTTGGCCAGCCAGATAGCGCGATTTACTGCTTCCAGGGAGGCAGGCGAAACTTCTTCGGAAACCAGGTGGTCACCAAATGATAAATCAACTCCTACAAGAATTTTTTTAAATCGATGCATTATTACTGATCTACTCCTGACTTATCTATTTGAGTACAAAAACAGGTGATGAATTACAGAATCAATATCGTACAAATACCAGACATCATTTCAGAATCCAACGTTAAATGAACAATTCACAAATTTACCTGTTCGATTACTGCTAACCGGCCCCCGCTAAACCAACTCAATTACCTGCTAGATTCATCTGGAAACGGGAATGAAATTATGCTTGTTTGAATAATCCTTTCCAGCACACTGTGAGCTTCGTTACGGAGTCTAACTACGTGGCGGCTGGAATCGTTTGCGTATCTCCTGGACGGTGCTTTTGTCTTTCGTCAGTTCAAAAACACCAGATAGCCCACGGCGGTCATCCCGGCTGATTGTTACGTGTTCCGGAGCGTGCACGCCCAGTTTTACGCGATTCCCTCGAATTGAGACTATGGTCAACACGATGTTCTCACAGATGACAATCCTTTCGCCACGCTTTCGAGTTAAGACCAGCATTTTGCCCCCAGATAAATGTAAGACGATTAAAGTTACAATTCACATTACTTCACTTCGCCCCATCCATTTCTAACCGGGGCCATACCTTGAGGGATGCAGAGGCACAACTTCCACATTATTGACGATCTTTCTGATGCCGGACAAGTGACGGAGAATCTCCTGCGCGACCTGTTTCTGATGCCATGAGGATACCTGACCGTGTAGAATTAAAATCCCTTCGCAGGTTTCACACGCCAACCCTCGCACTTCGCGGTACTCACTGGAAAGCAATAGCCGGCGAGCAGCAGTGACAGGTAAGTTGCATACCCCTGTTCTACCGGCGCTCGCGGAGATATACTTTGACGATGGTTGAACTGTTGAGCCCGCCGCGGTAACGTGATTCCTTGTCCCCAGCAATAAACGCTGACCATCGAATGTGGAAACATCCAGGTCGAGATTGTGACCCATCTTTTCTGTTCTGACGTTCATTGCATTCCTCCCTGCTGGCAGTCCAGCGGTGTTGTCGTATGAATCTGTCTTGTCGACCGCGGCGAACGGATTCCGGTTTCCATCAGAGTCAAGAGGTCCCTCAGCTGAAATGATTCACTGAGCCGCGTGAGTCGCAGGGGATCGATCAAACCAGCATAATCATCAAGCGGGTCTTCATCAGCGATAAGGACCATCTGCGTCTGAGACAACCTGGGAGTTTCGTTTATCAGCGCCATAACCCCCTGATAACCGCCCCAGAGCAAATCACAATTGAGTACCAGGATCTCCGGTACAAAGTTGCGCAGGATGTCGGCACAATCGAGTCCGTCCGCAGCGACCCGCGCATCGTGGCCGCGCTGCAACAAGAAATCCTGTGCCTGTTCACGAAACTTTTTGTCACCATCAGTAATAAGAATTCGCATGCCATATCCTTTCCCTGTTGATTGCCTGGCCACACTCGTCGAACTCAGAAAATGGCCGCGTATCTGTCCTGTTCTGTGCCGGATGTTGTCGGAAAAGTCCTGACCATCCTCTCAAACTTATGGGAGTAATTCTCACGCACGGCAGGGAACTCCGCAATCGACTGTAGCGCCATTTTACGAATGGCGGATTCCGCTATTCCCGTCAGCAATTTACCGAGTATAATTTCCCGCATGCTATTCCCAGACGTCGCTTGTCGGATTCACCAACACCTGTTTTTTGCGAGGAACGTGCCCTGATAATGGTTGAGCAGCAATCTCAGCAAACGAGTCCAGAAAGTGAGTCCCGCTACCATCAATTGCGAGATGCCGTCGCCGACTATCACTATCACGTGCTGCTGGAAAACGGACGGATCGTGGAAAAGCAACACGGACCGAAGTGTGCCGACATCACCGGCTATCAGCCTGAAGAATACATCGCGAATCCCCGTCTGTGGATCGAGCTTGTCCACGAGGACGATCGCCCTGCCATTCAACAACAAATTGAGCGGGTCCTTTCGGGGCACAACGCCATGGCAGTTGAGTATCGCATACGGCGTCGGGACGGAAAGCTCTGCTGGCTCCGGAAGCTGATCATTCCGTACTACGATGCAGACGGCCGGTTGACTGCTTATGACGCGCTGCTGCTGGACATCACAGAAGAAAAAATGGCACAGCATTCTCTTCAACAAAGCGAAGAGAACTACCGGTTGCTGTTTGACGATGATCTCACTGGGGACTATGTCGCCTCACCTGATGGTGAGATTCTTCTGTGCAACCGTGCGCTTGTCGACATGTTTGGCTTTACCACTCGTGAGCAAGCTATTGGCAGCAGTTTGTGTGGCTTTTACTCAGATCCCTATTCATGGGACGCACTCATCGCGCGAATCCGTGAAGCTGGAACGCTTGATCGCTTCGAACGGATCACGCGGCGCAATGACGGCAGAACCTTGCATGTTGTGGAAACCGTCATCGGGACTTTCGATGAGCGGGGAAACCTCATGCGACTCAAGGGATATGTCTTCGATGACACTCACTCTCGTGTAGAAACGGCTAAACTCCAGCAACGCAACAATGATCTGGAAGAGGCTGTTCAGCTTCGCACGCGGGAGATTCGAGCGGAACGCAGTCACCTGGAAGCCATTCTGGACTCGGCACTCGACGGAATCATTTCGATCGACAGCAGGGGAATGATCCAGACAATCAATCGGTCGGCTGAGAGATTGTTCGGTTACACCCGCGCTGAAGTGATCGGCCAGAATGTGAATATGCTCATGCCCTCGCCGTACCATGAGGAACACGATGGTTACCTCCGGCGGTATCTGAAAACCGGCGAACAGCGCATTCTCAACTCGGTCCGAGAAGTGGTCGCTCAACGGAAAGACGGAACGACGTTTCCGGTAGAAGTGTCGATCACCGAAGTCGATCACCTGCAGGCATTCACCGGGATCGTGCACGACATCTCCGAACGTAAGCAACTTCAGACTCACATTTTGCAAATTGCAGAAGATGAGCAGCGCCGCATCGGTCAGGAACTGCACGATGGGATCGGCCAGGAACTGACCGGACTGGCGTTATTCGCGGGATCACTCGTCGAAGTTCTGGACGCGATTCCGCAGGAATCGTCGCAGGGGACAGTACGCCAGCTACACGAATCGCAGTTCACGAGTCTGCGGTCGTTGGCTGCGAGAATTTCCTCGCAGCTCAATGCGACGAACGCCCATATCCGACAACTCGCCCACGGGATGATGCCCGTGCAGATCGAACCTTGCGGATTACAGGCAGCACTCGCTGAACTGGCTGTGTCGATTGACACGCATCCGCAGATCACCTGCCACTTCGAGTCTTCCGCGAACGTGATTGTTGCAGATAATGCGACAGCCACGCACCTGTATCGCATTGCCCAGGAGGCTATCAGTAACTCGCTGCGGCACAGCCTGGCAACTGAGATCAGTATTACACTTGGTTGTAAGGATCATCATGTTGTCCTGGAAATGAAAGACAATGGTGTGGGCATACACTCTTTCGACAATAGCGGTCAAGCGAATCGCGGAACAGGAATGGGATTACGGACGATGCAGTATCGGTGCGGATTAATTGGAGGAACATTTCACATCGAAGCCAGCCTGGCAGGCGGAACGTCGGTCAGATGTCTTATCCCGGAAAAATCGGTCAAGGAGAGCTAAACATGCCTACGCGCCAGGCACCTGCAAGAATCCTGATCGTCGATGACCATCCATTGGTTCGAGAAGCACTGGCAACACGCATCGCTTTGCAACCCCACATGGAGGTCTGCGGCGAAGCGGCAACTGAGGACGAAGCGATCACCCTCCTTCGTCAAACTGGTCCCGATCTGGTCCTCGTTGATATCGCTCTCAAAAGCGGACATGGTATCGATCTGGTCAAGCAGATCAAATTGCGACACCCCAAGGTCAAGACACTTGTTGTTTCCGGGTTTCAGGAGTCACTGTATGCGGAGCGTTCCCTGCGGGCGGGAGCGCTGGGTTACCTGAATAAACAGGAATCGAACGAAAAAGTGATCGATGCGATCCGCACCGTCCTCCGTGGCGAACGCTTTGTGAGTGCGGACATCAGCCGCCGGCTGATCAATCAGTCGCTGGGAGTCGTGAACACGATGAAGACCCCGATCGAGAGTCTGACCGATCGCGAACTCGAAATCTTACGCATGATCGGCGAAGGTCTGACCAGCGGAACAATCGCCGAACAACTATTCCTGAGCCCACATACCATCGACACACACCGCAACAACATCAAACGCAAACTCGGCCTCAACAATGCCGCCGAATTGTCTCGCGCCGCAGTGCAATGGCTGCTGGAGAACGGCTGAACGGCTCACTGTCTTCTACAGAGCCTTCAAAGAGCCCTGTCCTTAAATTGAAGCTTGAAGACTGCATCACTGTGTGATACTAATGAAAGTACGCTATGGAAATTTTGCTCGAAAAGCATCTACATCAACTTAAAGCAGGCGAAGCCGTTACGCTGCTCGACAGTGATGCACAGAAGGGATTGGACCTGTTTGAGGTCGAATCCCGGAAACAGCGGTTTGGGCCCAATGCGATCCCGGTACGCAGCGGGCATGGGCCGCTGATCACATTCCTGCTGCAGTTCCATCAACCGTTGATTTACATCCTGCTGGTTGCGAGTGGCATCACTGCAGCGCTACATGAGTGGGTCGACGCAGGTGTGATCTTCGGCGTCGTATTAGTCAACGCCATCATCGGATTCCTGCAGGAATCGAAAGCAGCGAAAGCCCTGGAAGCGCTTGCGAAGATGACGGTCACCGAAGCACGCGTACTGCGAAGCGGTGAAATCCAACAGATTCCGTCGGTCGAACTTGTCCCGGGCGATATCGTGTTGCTGCAGTCGGGGGACAAGGTTCCGGCCGATCTGCGTCTGATTCACTGCCGTGATTTGCAGGTCGACGAATCGTCTCTCACCGGTGAATCGGCGCCGGTGCAAAAGGGTCTTGACACTTTGCCCGCCGAAACACCACTTGCCGAGCGACACAACCTGGTTTATTCTTCGACACTCGTAACATACGGACAAGCTCGGGGAGTCGTTTTCGCTACAGGCGAAAAGACCGAAGTCGGTCGGATCAGTACTCTGGTGTCAATGGCGGACGTACTGGAGACGCCGCTGACGCGTAAGATCGCTGGTTTCAGCCGCCTGCTGCTGGTCGTGATCCTGGTGTTGGCGGGGCTCACGTTTACCGTTGGTGTGATGCAGGGGCAGACGGCTTTCGACATGTTCATGGCAGCTGTGGCATTGGCGGTCGGCGCGATACCGGAAGGATTGCCGGCTGCTGTAACAATCACCCTGGCCATCGGTGTTTCGCGCATGGCACGGCGCCGCGCCATTATCCGTAAACTGCCCGCCGTTGAAACACTGGGCAGCACTACCACGATCTGCTCGGACAAGACCGGCACATTGACCGTCAATCAGATGACAGTGCGCGAAGTCTATGCTGCGGGACAAAAGTTCGAACTGTCGGGAAGCGGCTACAGTCCCGACGGTGAAATCAACTCCGACTCCAGTACCACGTTCGCTGACAATGCCGCGGCTCGCGAATGCCTGCTCGCAGGACTGCTGTGCAATGATTCGACACTCGTACAGAAGGACGGCCGCTGGGACGTTAACGGCGATCCCACCGAAGGCGCCCTGCTGGTGTCTGCTCGAAAGACTGAATTCGACGAATGGCAAGTCCAACAGCGTTGGCCGCGGCTCGATTCAATTCCGTTCGAATCACAGCATCAATACATGGCGACACTGCACGATCACGAGGGGCATGGATCGCGTCTGGTCTACGTGAAAGGGGCCGTTGAAGTCGTGTTGTCCAAATGCAAAGAGGCACTCGATGCGAGTGGTAAACCAGCAGTGCTGGATTCAGCGGCCATCCATGCCCAACTCGAAGAGATGGCCTCGCAAGGGCTCCGGGTTCTGGTGTTCGCGCGGGGAGAACAGCCTTCCGAATCAACGAAAATCGAGCATAGCGACATCGCGAATCTTACGTTTCTGGGGCTGCAAGGCATGATCGATCCGCCACGCCCTGAGGTGATCGATGCCGTGCGGGCATGCCAGAGTGCGGGAATCCGCATCAAGATGATAACAGGTGACCATCCCGTAACGGCTCTCGCCATTGCTGAGAAACTTGGCCTGGTTGGAGCCACCAGCGGCACTGAACAAGCACCGCTGGTGATGACCAGTCACGACTTGGCGGGAAAAAGCGACCGGGAACTGATTGACATCGTTGAACAGGTCAGTATATTCGCCCGCGCTACGCCTGAACAAAAATTTCGACTCGTGAGGGCATTGCAGGCCAAAGGGCACGTGGTCGCCATGACCGGTGACGGAGTGAATGATGCACCTGCACTCAAGCAGGCCGACATCGGTGTGGCAATGGGTGTGGGCGGCACGGAAGTTGCCAAGGAAGCAGCCGATATGATCCTGACCGACGACAACTTCGCCACGATCGAGGCTGCCGTCGAAGAGGGCCGCGGTGTGTTCGACAACCTCACAAAGTTCATCGTCTGGACACTGCCTACAAATATGGGTGAAGGACTGGTGATCCTGGCGGCAATCTTCGCGGGAGTGACACTCCCATTACTGCCGGTCCAGATCTTGTGGATTAACATGACCACGGCAGTGCTTCTGGGGTTGATGCTGGCGTTCGAACCGAAAGAGCCGGATATCATGAGCCGCCCACCGCGCAATCCGAAAACTCCCATTCTTGACGGTACGCTGATTCTACGGATCTGCATTGTGGGCCTCATCATGCTCATTGGCGCCTTCGGGTCATTTGAATGGGCGCTGGGGCAAGGCTTCAGCGACGCAGCCGCACGGACCGTTGCGGTCAATGTGTTTGTGACAGTCGAGATTTTCTATCTCTTCAACTGCCGCTCACTGACCAAATCGATGTTTGCCCTGGGGCTGTTCTCCAATCACTGGATGGTCGTCGGCGTTGCCACAATGATAGCCCTGCAACTCGCGTTTACCTATGTGCCGTTAATGAATTACCTGTTCCACACTGCTCCCATCGGCTGGGATGCATGGTGGCGTATTTTGCTGACGGGTGTGGCTGCTTATGTCATTGTCGGACTTGAAAAGCGGCTGCGCCGCAAATGGGCTCAGCGACACAGCGCACAGCTCACTGAAAGCACCTGACTATCCGGATCACTCTGACAAGGGACTGATTACTATGTCGAATTCGTTAAACTGTGAAGAACTGTCTCAACTTGATGCGTACTGGCGAGCGGCAAACTATCTGTTGCTGCGAGGCATGCCAACTTAACACTGACAACGTAAACACTCGCTTAAGACTGTCCTGTCGTCTATGTTGTTGTAACGAGGGGCGCTGGCAGAATCGAAGTGGCTAAGAAAGCAGCAGAGATGATACTTATCGATGACAATAGTGCCGGCAGCCCCCTGAAGATATGGAGTTCTCGATGAACCCCCAGTTTCGTTTCTGGATGATAATAATTCTGGCCAGTGCCGCTGCTATCGTATTCATAATATGGACCACTCGGTTGATTTGGCATAGCGCCACCGAATTCGACCGCAATCCAAACCGGTCTGAGGTCAAGAATCAGCTTATGCTTCGCAAATCGGAGGCAATGCATGACATTCTGGATGGGATGGTTATGGGGAACCTGGGGCGTGTGCATTCGGCAGCAAAACGAATGGAACGCTATGGCAAAACGATTGACAGTTTTCTGGCAAGCGAGCTTTATGACACGTACAGCGGAGATTTTTATCAGGCCGTAGACGATCTGACCGCAGCGACTGCTCATGACGACTTCAACAATGCCAAGGAAGCCGCCCTGCGTCTGGAAAAGTCGTGTATCGAATGCCACATGTTACTGAATACCCATCGAACTGAGTGACAACAAACACCATAGGCACACTTCAAGGGACAACGGGCAGGGTTAAAAGGAGATCCGCCATGCAACGATTCAAAAACATCATTTTGCTTTATGAATGTGACCGCGCCACTCTGGACCGCGCTACTACCCTGGCGAAGGAAAACCGGGCACGTCTAACCGTAGTGCAGGTCGTGAAGAATCCACCCGAAAAGTGGGAAAGCGTAGACCTCGGAGGTAAGGTACTCAATCTGCAAAAGCTTATAAAAAATGAGCTTGAAAAGTCATTGAAAAAGTTTGTTGCTCCGGTAAATCAAGAACATTTACAGATTTCGACAAAGATCCTGATGGGTATCCCGTCGGTGGAGATCATTCATGATGTGATAGCAAACAAACGGGACTTGCTGATCATGACAGCCGAGGGAAAGGGTCTGTTGAAGGAGCGTCTGTTCGGAAGCACATCACGGCATTTGCTGCGACAATGTCCTTGCCCTGTTTGGATTATGAAGCCAACTCGACACAATCGATTCCAGCGAATCATGGCGGCCGTTGATCCGGACCCCGAAAACAAAGTGCATGATTCACTGAATGCAACCATCCTGCAACTCGCTTCATCGCTGGCCGCTAAAGACAATTCGGAACTGCACGTTATCCATGCCTGGGCACTGTTTGGAGAGCAACTGTTGCGAAGCCGCGGCGGAGTCCCTGAATCGGAAATTTGCAGGTATGCCCAGCAACAGGAGGAAAAGCAGCGGCGAGCGCTGGAAGAGTTACTGGCCAGACATGCTGGCGGAATGGGGGAACCTCATTTGATCGAGGGGAACCCGGACACGGTGATTCCTCAGATGGTCACAAACAAAAAGATTGATTTGCTGGTGATGGGAACCGTGTGCCGTACGGGCATTCCCGGTTTTTTTATCGGAAACACAGCCGAGACCATTTTGGATGAGGTAGACTGCTCCGTACTCACGGTCAAACCTGAGGGATTCCAGTCAGCAGTTCAACTCTCATGAGGCGGTTTACCCTGGAAACGAACCAATGGAAATAGGAAACATCTTTTACGAATTTGCTTTGTTGTTGGCGGCTGCAGGCGTGCTGGGCCTTGTTGCCCATTCGTTGAAGCAGCCGTTGATCATAGCATTCATCGCAGTCGGAATCCTGGTCGGGCCGGCGGGGCTGAAGTGGGTCACAATCGGCAGTGAAATCGACCTACTGTCTAAGGTGGGGATCGCGCTGCTGCTGTTTACTGTCGGGTTGAAACTTGATCTACACGTCATCCGCACAATGGGGCCCGTATCTCTAGCGACCGGTCTGGGCCAGGTCATCTTCACGTCCGTGATCGGTTATGTGATCTGCCTCGCACTGGGGTTGTCACACCTGTCATCAATCTACGTAGCCGTTGCTCTGACGTTTTCCAGCACAATCATCATTGTCAAGCTGTTGTCCGACAAGCGCGAGATAGATTCGCTTCACGGTCGCATCGCCGTCGGGTTTCTGATTGTGCAAGATTTAGTCGTTGTGTTGGTGATGATTGTGCTGACGGCGTTCGGTGCAGGTCAGCGCAGCGGAGAATGGGCTACAGACATTTTTATGGTGGCTGCGCAGGGAGCGGCCTTGATGCTTGTCCTTGGTTTGATGATGCGATACATCATCCCTCCCGTCTTCCAGCGAGCGTCGAAGTCGATAGAACTGCTTACTACCCTGGCGATTGCGTGGGCAATCGCTCTGGCTGCAATCGGCGACTGGCTGGGCTTTAGTAAGGAAGTGGGAGCGTTCTTAGCCGGCGTCTCACTCGCCCCCCTGGCGCAGCGTGACGCATTGGGGGCGCGCCTGGTGGGGCTTCGCGATTTTCTCCTTTTGTTTTTCTTCGTTGACCTCGGGGCACATCTCACACTAAGCGTCCTTGGACCTCAGTTACTTCCCGCGCTCATTCTATCCTTGTTCGTTTTGATCGGAAATCCACTGATTGTCATGGTCATCATGGGCGCAATGGGATATCGCAAACGCACTGGATTTCTCGCCGGGTTAACCGTGGCACAGATCAGCGAATTCTCACTCATGCTTGGTGCGCTCGGCAAGTCGCTCGGCCACATTAGCGGCGAGATACTGGCGCTGATCACGCTAATCGGGCTGATAACGATCACGCTCTCCACCTACCTGATTACCTATTCCCATGTGCTCTACGAGCGGTTGGCAACAGGATTGTCGTGGTTTGAGCGAAAGAATCCATTTCGCGAAATTATGATTGAAACAACAGAGGACTCGACTCGCAGTTTCGACGTAATCGTTTTCGGCCTGGGTCGTTTTGGTAATCACATTACGAACGAATTGTCCGAGCGTGGAAGGCAGGTGTTAGGCGTGGACTTTGATCCGGACGTGGTGCGTCGTTTGCGAGAGCGTGATTGCGCGGTTGTTTACGGCGATGCAGAAGATCCCGTGTTTGCCGCGACGTTGCCTTTATCGCGAGCTGATTGGGTGGTTTGTTCCGTTCCACAACAGTCCGTGAATCTCGCGTTGCTGCAGTCTCTCGAGCGGCACGGCTTTGCGGGGCATACAGCGACGACAGCGCACAACGCGCACAGTGCCGAAGAACTAAAAAAAGCTGGTAGTGATGTCGTGCTGTTACCATTTCTCGATGCAGCCAAAGAAGCCGTCGATCGAGTGTGCGGATTTTCCAGAGCGGAGCCGAACTCGGGGCTTTGCAAGCCAGACGGTTCTGGTGGGGAACAATTACCATGATAAAATTTGGAACCAACGTGCCTCTCTCTGCGGGTCCGTACCCTCTCATCATGGAAGGTCGCGCTGATTACTGCATCTTCGTGGAGTCAGTTGCTTTCGCAAGGAAGTCAACTTTGTGTCATAAATCCTCAGTGTCGCTACACCGAACTCTCAATTACAAAAAAAGCTGACACGGCATCTATTGAAAAGGGGAGTAATATGAACAGGCAAATGACGAATGAAGAGGTAGACTTTTTGCAGCGACTAAAGTGGACTGTGATTGGCGTATTTTGCCTTTTGTTCATAGCTCTGGGAATCTACGACTATTTTTTAGACAAACGTATTAGTTCGTTCGAGGACTCTCTGCGTCCTAATCTTCCGCATGAACTCGAAGTTGGCAATGGTATGACCGGCTCCGCTCAACATCAAACAGTCAATCCAGTTCAAGGTCAGATAGTCTATGTCCCAGCATACTCTCATGTATATCACGGTAAGGGGAAGCCGCACCTCTTAACCATTACCTTGAGCATTAGAAATACCAGTGTTGACGATGAAATAGTTCTCAAATCCGTAAAGTATCACGGTACGCGAGGCACGTTGGTCAGGTCTTATCTCGACAAAGCCGTTCGCATACCGCCCATTGGAACGACCGAAGTGATAATTGAACGTGAGGATGCGTCGGGAGGAAGTGGAGCAAACTTTCTGGTCGAGTGGTTCGCCAATCAGCCGGTAACCGCACCAATCATCGAAGCGGTGATGATCGACACAAAACCACAGCAGAGCATTTCCTTTGCTCGACGCGGGGTCGTCATCAAGGAAACGGTGCCACGTGATACTACTACCGAAAAGTAGTACTTTTCGGCCTCGCGATTAAAATTAAAGAGGAAAAACCACATGTCGAATTCACTTACCACAGAAGAACTAAATCATATTGACGCCTACTGGAGAGCGGCAAACTATCTCTCCGTCGGGCAGATCTACTTATTAGACAACCCGCTATTAAAAGAACCGCTGCTCAAGGAACACATCAAGCCGCGACTACTCGGACATTGGGGGACCACGCCTGGATTAAACTTTTTGTACGTGCACCTGAATCGAGTCATCAGGAAACACGACTTGAGCATGATCTACATCACTGGACCGGGACACGGGGGACCAGGCCTGGTAGCTAACACTTACCTGGAAGGGACCTATACCGAACATTATCCGAACATCACGCAGGACGAAGCCGGTATGCAGCGACTGTTTAAACAGTTCAGTTTTCCCGGCGGAATTCCCAGCCACGTTGCACCGGAAACACCTGGCAGCATTCACGAAGGCGGTGAACTGGGGTACGCACTCTCACACGCATTCGGGGCGGCCTTTGATAATCCGGATTTGATCGTCAGCTGTGTCATCGGCGACGGCGAAGCAGAAACGGGGCCGCTGGCCACAAGCTGGCACTCTAACAAATTTCTCAACCCGATTCACGATGGCGTCGTGTTGCCGATTCTACACCTCAACGGTTACAAAATTGCCAATCCCACGGTACTGGCTCGCATCAGCCACGAAGAACTGGATCATCTGCTACGCGGATACGGGTACACACCGCATTACGTCGAAGGTGACGAACCGGAACAGATGCACCAACTGATGGTGACGACGCTCGAACAGGTGACCGAGGACATCCAGCAGATCAAGCGGCATGCGCGGGAGAATAACGACGCCACACGTCCGCGTTGGCCCATGATCGTGTTACGGACGCCGAAGGGTTGGACCTGTCCGCGAGAGGTAGATGGGCAGCAGGTTGAAGGTAATTGGCGGAGTCACCAGGTACCGATGGGCGAAATGCACGAGAATCCGGAGCACGTGAGAATGCTCGAACAATGGATGAAAAGCTATCGTCCCGAAGAGCTGTTTGATGAACGGGGAGCACTGCGAGGGGAACTCAAGGCGCTTGCACCACGCGGCGAACTAAGGATGGGAGCCAACCCACACGCCAATGGTGGACTGCTGCTGAAAAGCCTCTGTTTACCTGATTTTCGGGACTACGCCGTCGAGTTCTCCGATCCAGGCAGCGTCACAGCCGAAGCCACGCGTGTACAAGGCAAATTCATTCGCGACGTGATGAAAGAGAACTTGCAAAGCCGCAACTTTCGCATCTTCAGCCCTGACGAGAACGCCTCAAACCGCTGGGGGGACGTGTTTGAAGTCACGGAACGCGGTTTTGTCGGTGAGACCCTGCCGAGCGATGATCATATTTCTCCGGACGGTCGTGTGCTGGAAATGCTTTCGGAACACCAGTGCCAGGGATGGCTCGAAGGTTACCTGCTTACCGGTCGGCACGGTTTTTTTAATTGCTATGAGGCGTTTATCCACATTATTGATTCGATGTTTAACCAGCATGCCAAATGGTTAAAGGTCTGCAACCAGATTCCCTGGCGACGTCCCATCGCGTCGCTGAACTATTTGCTGTCGTCACACGTCTGGCGGCAGGACCACAACGGCTTCAGCCATCAGGACCCCGGTTTCATCGACCACGTGGTAAACAAGAAAGCCGAAATGGTTCGCGTTTATCTTCCACCCGACGCCAATTGTTTGCTGTCCGTCACCGATCATTGCCTGCGAAGCCGCAACTATGTGAATGTCATTGTAGCCGGTAAGCAGCCGGGACCACAGTGGCTGACGATGGATGAGGCCGTCAGGCACAGCACAGCGGGCATCAGCATCTGGGACTGGGCCAGTAATGATCAAGGTGGAGAGCCCGACGTGGTTCTTGCATGCTGCGGCGACGTGCCGACGCTCGAAACGCTGGCAGCCGTGGATATTATGCACCGCGAACTTCCGGATATAAAGATTCGCGTGATCAACGTGGTCAACCTGATGAAGCTCCAGGACCCCAAAGAACATCCACACGGGTTACCGGACAAGGACTTCGATGTCATGTTCACGACCGACAAACCGATTATTTTCGCCTTTCACGGTTATCCATGGTTGATTCATCGACTGACATATCGCCGCACAAATCATAAGAATCTTCATGTCCGAGGTTATAAGGAAGAAGGCACGACAACGACGCCGTTCGACATGGTTGTTCTGAATGACCTGGATCGCTTTCACCTTGTCGAAGATGTAATCGATCGCGTGCCAAAGCTGGGGGCCAGGGCTGCATACGTCAAGCAGCGATTGCGAAACAAGCTGATCGAACACAAGCACTACATCGCCGAACATGGCCAGGACATGCCAGAGATTCGGAACTGGAAGTGGCCGCAAAAGGAGCATTGATCAGTATGAGTATTCTCGTCCTTAACGCCGGATCAAGCACGTTGAAGTTTGCGTTGTTTGACGAAATGGCATGCGATGAGCATGCCGGTGGAGCAGTCGACTGGCAAGGTGCGAGCGAAACAGCCAGGCTAACCTTTCGCTCTCCCAGCAAAACCTGCGAGGCTTCCGACGCGAACGTCGTAAATTATGAGGATGCAGTCCGATGGATTCTCCAGTCATTGCGTCATAATGGATTCAATGATCCGATTCGCATGGTGGGGCATCGCCTGGTTCATGGAGGCATTGAATTCCGCCAACCAACGATTGTTGATGCACGCGTCTACCAGTTGCTGGAAAGTGTCAGTGGACTTGCACCGCTGCACAATCCGCATGCATTGATAACGATTAATGCAACGCGATGTGTTCTTCCAGATGCAGTTCAAGCCGCGTCATTTGATACTGCATTCTTTGCCGAACTGCCAGCCCGTACCTTTATCTATCCGGTTCCCTATGAATGGTATGAACAATACGGCATCCGGCGATTTGGATTTCACGGAATCAGTCACGCTTACTGCACGACTCGCGCCGCGGAGTTGCTTAACCGTCAAAATGATCCATCGCTTTGTTTAGTGATCTGTCATTTGGGTAACGGATGCTCTGCAACCGCTGTTCGTGGCGGACACCCGGTAGCAACCACGATGGGTTTCACGCCGCTGGAAGGATTGATGATGGGCACACGCAGTGGCTCGATCGATCCCGGGATTATGCTGCACCTGCTTCGAGAACAAGGCTTCGTTGCGGATCAGCTTGCGGATGCTTTGAACCATCGCTCTGGCTTGCTTGGCGTGTCGAATGTCTCGTCTGATTTTCGTGAGGTTCAACAGGCGGCAGATTCTGGAAATGATCGGGCACAGCTTGCTATTGAGATGTTCGCGGACAGGATACGCTCGACCATCGGTTCCCTCGCCGTGACGCTCGGTGGCGTCGACGCTTTGGTTTTTACAGCGGGAATCGGGGAACATTCATACCAGCTTCGACGTCTCGTGCTCAATGGGCTTGAATGTCTTGGACTGCAACTTGATGAGGACAAGAATCAACATTGTCGGGCGGATTGTGAAATCGCATCGAATCAGTCGTCAGGTCGTATTCTGGTCATTCATACACGCGAAGAGCAGATGATCGCCCGCGAAACTCACCAACTTCTTATCAACCACTAAATGTTGTACTTGTAAGTAATGTCGGTGACCTACTTTCGATTGGGAGCATCCGCAGAAAAGTCCTGATTCAAGAGATTAGCCGCGGCACGTTTAAACTTTTTGGAGACCGTGCATTTCAAAATCGATTTCACGCATGGCTGAGGCAACCGTATTACAGCAAACCGTTTCCAGAGGGTCATCCGACTGCATGACTTCAGCGATTTTATAACTGCCATAAATCTCGTTTGATTGCTCGTGAATTACTTGCATCGTCTTTCGAATGTGTTCGCTACGCTGAACCCGCGGACTGGGTACGGCTTTCAGCAATTTGTAAAAACCGCTTTACACGCCAATCTCCAACAATTACCGGATTGTACGATCATCACTGCTTACTGGTGAGATCGATGTCCTACTGGACTTCAGAAAACCCCAAGCGATTGCGGATGTGTATGTATAGTTCATCTTGTGTTGAATTTAATAAGATTTGCTTTCAATGAACCAAAGATCACCGTCTTTACTGTAGGGCCTCGATTCTGGGGCCCCTGTCGCATCCAGAGGGCTTTTCAGAGTCTAGTCCGGCGTGTTTGGCGTTTTATGCCCGCAGAACGGCACAGAGCATCTCAGCGGCTTTGAGTGAAATCATGAGATAAAGGAAATGTGGTGATTTGGGTGGTATGCCTGATGTATATGTTTTGGTGTGACTTTCCCGAGAGATATAGTCCAGCATTTTAAATCTGAATCTGTGGTCAGCAGGTTCGTGAGTGAATATCAGAGCACCTCATCGCCTACAACTGGGGATATCCATTTCAGATCGCGATCGAAGTCCAGGAGACTGGATTATTACAATGAAGATTTCCGGAAACAGAGCATGGTGTCATGCCTGAGAACTCGCGGTGAAATGTCAGAACAGACCGCACGTTTGCAAATCAGAGCAAACAAAAAAAACCACCCAGTAAATTAAGCGCTCCTTACTGGGCGGGTCTCGTTGCCCCGGGACTATGCGAAAGGAACGGAGCAACTAACCGTTAGGCTGGTAATAATTGTGAGTGATCGAGGTTTATAAGTCAATCACGTTTAGGTTCAGGTAGTACCTGTTTCCAGATTGTGTTTATTGATGATAGCAATAGATTTTAACCGGAAAATTTAATGGGTTTCCTGATCTGGCATGAAGACCGAATTTGCATATTCGATTGATAGTCCGATGTTGAATTCAAACGTCTCGACTGTTGCGGTAGACAGTTAACTGTCTTGAAGAGCATAAGGTGCAGACGATCGGGGATCTGGTAAAGAAGAAACAGGAAGCGCTGTTATCGATACCAAATTTTGGAGAACAAACTTTACAGGAGTGTATTGATTTACTCGATCGCCTGAAAGTACCAAATCCTGGTTGGGAGATCGCGGCGAAGAAGAATAATAAAAAAACCAAATCCTGAAAGAGTGAGTGCTGATTGATGCAAGCCGAAGGGCGAGCGTAAGCGAGACCGAGTGCTTGCTTCTAAGCACTCACTCTGGATTGAATGAAATGAAATACAGAGACATTACCGTAGGTAATGTATAAAGAGATAACCTACCTTGTCTCTTTAAGCATGTAGTATTAAAGAGATAACCTCTGATTGGTGTAAATTATGACTGAAGAACAGATCAAACAGTTAAAAGAAGTCGGGCTTGACCAGGCACGCCCCGCCACCGTTCAGCAAATCGCATTGCATAACAGTTTTTGCAACCGGCTGTGATGGGCATACAACATGCGGCGCCCCGGAAAGTATTTAGTCTATGCTCTATCCTGCTGTGGACTGAAAATCCTCAGATCGGGCTGACGGTGTTCGCCCGGGAGCAATTTCTTGATCTGGCAATACTGCTTGATCGCTGATGTGTACCTGCGTTGGGCAGATTCAAGACGTTTTATCATCAATGTGCTCTGGCCAGCCGTTCTGTTAGTGGCATCAGCGTCGATACTCATCAGGTAATGCATTTCCAGCCAGGTGGCTCGAATCACATCTGCGAGCATCTGACCAAAGATATGATCAGAGTCGCCTAGAATCTCCTGTTTGAGCGCAGCCAGTTTTTTCTGAAGTGATTCCTGGGTCAGGGAGTCGCCGTTCGCAATCAGTGTGATCCACGCCTTCTCAGCGATCTTGGCGACGTCTCCTACTTCATCCCAGATCTGAGGTTGCTGGTCGAGAAACTTCCGTAACAACCTGAGGGCGTTCTGATCACCTGCATTCGCTTTCTTGATGACCGATTCCAGGGCCTTCTTCTTAAGTATATCGGGGGATTTTGTTGATTCAGTCATACTGCTCTCCGCCTCCTCCATTCATGTCCTTTGTGGAGGTAGTAGCCAGCGTCGATAAGAAGCGCCCTGTGCAGCAGCGTGACAAGCGATGCTGATTCAGCTGTGTGTCGCGCTGCCTGCTCGGCCTGGGACAGTTTGGTTTCCCAGTACTGCTGGTCACGCTGCTGTTTCAAACGGCGTTCCTGGTCCTGATGTTCTGCTTCTACTCCCTTGTGTCCCCGGCCCACATAAATTTTTACCGGTTTTCCATTTACACGTCGGCTTCTGTAAAAATACGCGAGTCCGCTTTCTTTGACATCCCAGCTCAATGTAGTCCTCCATAGTGTTGCAATACGCTTTTTTCCTGTTCACGGAACCTAAGGTCAAGTGGGCTAAATCGGGTTCGGTGCCCCCAGCTCCAGTGATCGCAACCGCTCCTGAATCTTGCGGATTTCTCTGGCAGGAGAACGTGAGGCTGCACTGCAATCTGTCCGTTTAGGAGGCTGGCTTTTAATCTTGCCTTTTAAATATTGATAAACGTACCTGATGCGGTCTTTTTTGTATTGCTGTAAAGCTCTGCTCTTTTCCTCTTGAGTGTGGAGCTGATTAATCAACTGGGAATAGTGCGCAAATTCGAGTTCCCACCTGTTTGCGGACTGGAAGTTCGGGAAAATACCGTCTGCTATCACTCCCTGCAGTCTCAGGTCTACACTGGAAGAGGGGCGTAAATAAACACTCAGAGTTGGCTCGTCATCTGACCTAAGTTCATCATAGTAAGCCTGGATCACATGATTTAATACCAACGATTCTCCCGTCAGACCGAACCAGTTCCACATCTGACGCAGGTTGTGGTCTTGATAACCGTAAAAATGTGGCTTACCGACGGCATACCTGAGCTTCCAGTCAGAAGCTTTAGGGAAATCACGCACGCAGAAAAATAGATCGGCATAAACCTGAACCAGTTCCGGCGTGTATTTACAGAGCTCTGCAATTTCGGCATCTGTCTGCCCGACCAGAATCCTCGCTTCCAGTTCTGCACGCCTCAATCCGTCTTCCACAAAGATCTGTCTGGAAGTATGGATGTCGGGGAATTGGGACGAATCTCCGGTTCTGAGGTAGGTCAATGCATCCCGGGTTACACGGTCCTCAGGTATTTTGTCGAGGCCAGGTTCATTAAAAAGCTGTTCTGCAACTTCCCACCTCCAGCAGGGAGGGGTAAACGGATCGATTTTTACAGTGGCGTTAGTTCTAATCATCTTAGATTCCTTTCTAAGGTTAAGGTCGAATTCACGAATTACTTTTTCGACTTGATTACGATCAAGTCAGATTATATGTCACTGGGAATGTGCTAACCAGATGTTGTCACGTTTCAGACACCTGCATGCCCCTCGAAGAGGATCAGACAACAGCGAGTCTTCGAATATGTCCTGGATGTCATGTGGCGTTCAGAGACACTCCTGGCCGACGAGGACGGCTTATGAAGCTGATCGCCTGAAACAGGGACGAGGTGACCAGGAAAGGCTTATCTGCAGCGGCACTGACACGATCCTTCGGGTTCTGATGTGCTTGCCGTTATACCGGCCATGGTATTCCTGCAGACGCCCTTCCTGGTCGCTCAGTTCCGCTTCTGCGGGCTTCTGACCACGTCCGACATATTCTTTGATGGTTTCCCGTTTTTACCTGGGGTGACATAATAATACTGCTACTTACCTTTCTTCTGGCCACGCTTCATACATTTCTCCTGGCTTATGTACTACAAATTTGGGAATTCCCCAGTAGTGACCTGGACAACAGGGCAACATAGGGGATGCATGGTTTAAAGACTGGCAGTCTTCTGTAAGTCCAGTATTCGAAGAATGTTTTCTAGCTCTTCAGTCGGAGATTCTTTAATGGGCAGATTACAATCCCAGACGGCGGCCGTCACTTTCAGACCTGAAGTCAAGACACCGTAAGCAACTTTGATCTTGGTCTGATAGTCTTGGGATGGGGGTGTCTGCAGTTCTTCAGAGATAGGCAACTCCTGAATGGACTGATAGTAGCGCAGAAAAACTTGATCCCACTGATACAGTGGCGGGAAGTACGGTGTCACACAATCCGCGATCATGGCCTGTAAGTCAGGATGAACGTGGGAACCGGGATGGAGATAGACGGACAAGCCCATGTCATCAGTATGTTCGAGTTCTTCGAAGTAGGCCCAGATGACTTGGTCGAGTACCTCAGGTACTCCATGAAGGGCAAACCAGGCCCAGAGCTGTCTGAGATGATGATCCTTGAAACCTGTAAAGTGAGGTGCCCCCACCGTGTGCTTCAATAGCCAGTCGGAAGGAGTATCCCGATGACGCAGGCTGAAGAATAACTTTTCATAGACATTTACAACTTCCGGGGAAAGATCGCAGTGCTCGGCGATCTCTGCATCAGATTCTCCTACCAGAATAAGTGCTTCCAACTCAGCACGGCTAAGACAGTCTTGTTGGAAAATCTGGCAGGCTTTATGAATTTCCGGATACAGGGCTTCGTCCTGGGACTTTAGATAGTCAACAGCATCCTGAGTGATCTGGTCTTCCGGAATGTAATCCGCCTGCGATGATTCGCTGATTTCGCAGGCCATTTTCCATCGCTGACACGGCGGTGCGAACAGGCTCATCTGAGGAACTTCATTAGTGAGTGACATCTCGTACTCCTTTTTATGTCTACTACAAATTGGTCAGGCACTTATTGATTTCGTAAAGTGCAAACCCACATTGTATGACAGGTCAAGTGGACCAGCTAGATGACCTCTTTTGATTGAAGCGTTTCAGAGCCCTGTTTATTAGAGAAAAACGGCCGGGGATAGGTTACAAATTATTTTTCGATTATTTTCTGAATACCGACTTGAGATAAAAAATGTTGTTTTTACCGGGGAGCAAACAAACCAGATCTGCTTGTTTGTGGAATTAAATTAGCCTTTGTGCCGCGAGATCGATATTGCCCGCTTAACTGTTCTGAAATTATTATAAGTAGAAGCCGGGTTGTAAAAGACTTTACCAAGACGTCCAGATGGCAACACAGAATGTGTGAGTTCGCCCCAGTTCTTCAGGAATCTTTGGGGGGCTTGAATTTTTTGACGATGTTGTGAGCTTGTTGCAGTACAACATTGCGACAAAATTCCGCCATGGACTCATTTTTTATCGCGGCCGCCAATCGCAGAATTCTTTGTTCTTTGACTGTAATGAAAAATTTAGTCTGTTTTTTGGTGTCGACTGATTTTTTGGCCATAGAAGTCTCCTTTTTGTCAAAAGCATGAGCCTGAAGAAGCCGTCAGATTTGCAGTAGATTTATTGTTACAATGTACCCAATGGTACCATAGTGATGAATAGGGCTTTAATTCTAAATAGCGTTATTTAGATCTAAGGACCTAAAATGTATTTTGTCCCTATAGTGGACAATGGGTATGGCCAGCCAATCCACCCAACTGTTTTATTACTTACAGTCTGAGGCAGGCTGTGAAGTTCCCCAGTAATAGTGGGCGACCTTGGCTTTGATCACCCAGGCCGGTAAGGTCTCTCATACGATCATTTTATCCTGTTTGCAGCTTGTACGGTGTCACACTCATCTTCGGCCTCATCTGCACGATTGCCGATAAAAACTCCAAGCGTCGAAAAAGCGGAGCGAATTCATGGAAAACGGAGCTTACCAAATACCGAAAAACCAGCATGTAGTAATTTACCGTAGGGCGCAATACATCGAAATAATCCCCCCCATCCCTGAACTGTATGAACGCTTTCAGACTGTACAGCACCTGGCTAAGGCAACGAAGTCTGAGGGGTTTCTTGTAGAAGAAAAGCAGTTCGTTCTGGTCTGGGAAATGAAAGATCCGTTCAACAAAGCTTTTATGCAATCATTTGCTGGTTTGGAGAAACCGGTAAAGCAATTCCTGGAAGAAAATGGATATGAAGTAGAACTTACTGGTCAGCGACCAGATTTACTCCCTGAACCTAAATGGGAAAAATTATCCAGTAACAGAGCTAGTGATCGTCGTATGATCCGGTTCGTTCAGCAGAATGAACGCGGGGTGATTGCATACCGAAAAAACGAGGTGGAAGTCGAATCCTTAATAGCCCAGATAGCATTGGTATGGCCTGAAGAATCCATAGTCGTGATAGTCACCAGACAACGAGATGCCCAAACGCTTTTTAATAAGCTTAAAAGACGAGGGCTGTATCAAGTATCGGTGGCGACTACACACAAAAAACCAGTGGCTGGAAGACGAATCGTGATAGCCACTGATAACGCACTCAAGCATAATGGGGTTCAGACCGAATCACGCTCTATATGTATCTGCTTGAATCCCACAGAAACGGTAAATAGAAAAGACTGGCCTATTCAAATTACAGGACGCTTATATGCATTGCATAGTGACGTTCTGACGTTATCTAAGCAGCAAGTAGACTTCCTGGATATGTTTTTTGGTCAAAAATGGTTGTATATTCCTCGGCATGGTTTTTTACAACTGGTTCCGAATGTGAATTTTCTGGAATATAAAGGAGGATACTCATCAAGGGACGAAATGACCTTGTGTAAATTGAAACGCGAGGCAATATGGCGAAATGATAAAAGGAACCGTTTAATATCTGGCCTTGCTAAAGCGATAGCATACGATGATTTCAGAGCAATTGGTGCGAAATATCCGTCAGTATCTAAGCCACTCTTGCCAAAAGTCTCAGAAAGAGTAATGGTCTTAGTGGAAAATCTAGAGCACGCAGCCAGATTGTTAAAGTTCTTGAAAGGATGGCCTATCGTTGCAGGATCGGTTGCGGACATTAATGCACATGGCTCCCTGGTTCAACATGCTTTAACAGAGGGGCAGAAACCACAATCAGCTGTATCTAGCGACATCATCATTACCAGTTCCGCCTTGCAAAAGATTAATTGCGATGGGGTATTGATTCGGGCTGATGCCGGTACGGGATTGCCGCCGTTTTCACGAAAATGTTTGACTGTCGGAGATCGAGTGCCGTCTAGTTTTACGATCATCGATATGGCTGACCGACACCACCCATATTTTCGGAAGCAGTCTCAGTACCGGAAAGAAGAATACCTGGATCAAGGTTGGGTTGTGAACGGTGAGTCTATGATGCCAACTGAAAGGCGAGAATTACTGTTTGCTACTTCGAAGCCGAATAGAGCAACCGTTATGTTACTTCCCTATGCTCGGCGACAGTTCCCCAAGATAGACACTGCCTACGATTATTATTTGCATCGCAAAGAGAAACGTGACCAAAAGAGTGGTAAATCCTCGAATGTAATCACACTTAAGCAGATCGCCGATCACGAGTATCTTCTGTATTGTTTTCAGGAACTCCGCAGATATGGAGGACTAGGGGCTGGGAAAGATGACATCTCGTACTTTGACATTTCGACATCCGACTGTGCAAAGGTCTTCCGCAAGCTGTCAGAGTCACTTTTAAGAGGGCGTTATCGACCTCAATTTCCCAGAAAGGTGCCGATCCCCAAGCCTGGGACGGATGAAAAAAGGACTTTGAAGATTAATTCAATCTTTGATCGATCAGTGTCCATGGCATTAGACAAAACGCTGGCTCCTCAACTGGAAAAGTTGTTTTTGGAAGGATCATATGGAAATCGCACAAATCGAAGCCCATGGAAAATGCTGGCACAGCTTAAAAAAACGGTAGAAGAAACAGGTAGATGGGTTTTAGTAATTGAAGATATAAGGAAGGCCTTTGATAATGTCAAAGTGAATGACATCGTCAAAACACACCAACAGGCTCAACTGGAGCTAAAAGAGAAGCATGGCATCAAGATTAATGACTCTGTAGTAAATTTGATCTCGACAATTGCGAAGGGGGTGACACAGAAAAGAAAAAAAGGGATCGATCAGGGGAGTAATTACTCTCCCCAATCTCTCAATGTATTGTTACATTATATACACGACGTGCCGCTAAATGCGGAAGTCGCGTTTCCGCTCTGGTACAGGTATGTTGATAATCTGACTTACCTTTGCGAGAGCGTGTCCGAAGGCCAGCGAGTCCTGATAAAAGTTCAACAAATTCTCAACAGTGCGAGTCTCAAGCTAAAAGGTGAAGATGGTATTGTCGATCTACGGAAAACCACAAGCTCCTTGCTAGGTTTTAAACTTCGTAGGTCAAACAATCAACTCGTCTATCTTATAGCTCCTCGTTCCTGGGAGAATTTAAAAGAACAACTCGCTTGCGCCCATAAAACCGTAGATCCAGCTACAAGAAGCCGTGAGGTTATTGTTGGTTGGTTAAACGCAATGGGGCCGGCCCTAGAGAACGACGGTGACATCGTCGCTAAGGTTTGTGGTATTGCCGCTCTACAAGGGTTTCAGGAACTTGATCCGACTCTTCTAGAAACGACAGTAACACATGCACAAAAGCGATGGGTGGAGTTACTGGGTAATATCAATTACTCTGGTGTGTAAACTGAACATCAAACGTCTCCGCCGGTTACAGAGTTACAAGCAAGTTAACTGCTTGATGCCGGGGATTATTCTCCGGCTTTTTTTATGCACCAATAGTGGCACAAAACGAAAACACTGAAGCTGTTTAGGGGGATTGATTTCCTTTCTGCTTCAGTTTATTTCAGAAATAAAGTAGGCAGAGAAGTTGAACCTTCTGTTTGATCGAATCTGCGCGATTTCATTTTGCCGGTTCCAGAGGAATCGGTGGCGTCAGTGAAGTCTGCTCGTCCCGCAGGGCTTTGACGTCAATCGGATCGTCAGTCGTCCACTGGCTGACTGACGGTTGATGCACCATCGCGAACGAGGTCTGCAGCGGGTAATTGCAAATGCAGCCGGTCGAGAAACAGGGCACGCTCAACAGACCGTCGGCGGCGACCAGGATGTTGCTGCACCCCGATCGCAGGTTCCGCAGACTGAACTCTTTCTTTTGATCCAGGTCCACATACGTGGCACAATTGTTTCGCAGAAAGAGCAGGTTCTGATTGCCCACGGTGTAGTTACAGCCGCTCCGCTTAAACAGGGGGGAGGCAGACAGCTGCTTACCGGTCAGCAGGTCGTACTTGATTCCCGCCTGGTTTGGATATCACCCGGTCATTATTCAGGATGCCTGCCCCCCAGTTTATGTTTTCGTTTGATTGCGAGTGTTCAAAGATAAACCAAATTGGGGAGTCCAGTAACATATTGGACTTCAAAAGCTCCGAATTGGCGATTAGATTCTTTATCGTTGTGTTCTGCTTTTAACCGAACAGTCATGCTGTTAAGTTCCCAATCAACATTTGAAATTATTCTCATCTGGTGATCGTGAAACAAAACTCCAAGAACAGGTTCGGGAGAGAAAAGTGGTATCTGTTCCTTGGGACATTAATCCGAAAACGCCCGACCCGGGCAGGGCATCCATCATCCCAACTTTGGTCGTCATCTGGTCAACAAGATGGACGAACTCGGGATCGAAAACGTTTTCGTCTACACACCCGAGTCAAAGAGACATAATATCAGCCGCGAACTGGTCGAGTTCTTTCAGATACAGTTCGACGCCGTGAAATCGTCAGAGTCCGAAGTGAGCGTAAAGTAAGTCGCCCGCGAGATCATTTTGTCTCTGTTAAAACAAAACAGAATTCGTTCTGCTTTCGTTGAAACGGGGATTCTTCCAGCTGCGCCGACGTACCCACCAGAAAGCCTCCCCAGTCGGCAGCGCCCTGGCCCCAGTGACCGGTGCGAATTTCTTTGATCGCGGCATCTCGCGGGTCATACACCCTGTTTCCCTGAACCGTCAGCAGAGGACTGTTCAGACTCATTCCGTCATCCTCTTCTGAAAACTGAAATTCGAGCAAGTTCGCTGCTTTCAGGTTTGAGCCCGGAATGGGAAAGGAGTATGTTTGAGGCGTCTGGGGTTGAATCTGTCCCACGACCTCACCGTTCCACACAACAGAGACAGTTCCCCGCGGCGTCCGTTGTGTTTTGGCGTTGGTGATTTTGCTGCCCACGGTAAAGGTCAGTTCTGCGCCCTTTGTTGCAGGGGAAGGACTTTCGCCATTCATGACAACCAGGGTACCTTTGCGAACTTCATCGGTCGCCGTACTGCGGACCTGAAACGTCATCACCCCTTCCGGCAACCCACGGGTATCGACCGTCGCTGAATAAAGCGTGCGGTAAAACGGTTTTCCGATCTCCTGCATCGGTTGCCAGTCTTCTCCGTTGACCGAAAATTCCAGACTCTCACCGGAACGGGGCTGCACGAGATGGGCCTGGATTTTCTCTTGCCCGGTTAAGGGGGCGCCATAGCGGTGCGAGACGATGGCAATCCGCTGTCCCAGACCTTTGTAAAAGCAGTCCATCTGCTCGCCGGAAACATGATAAATCAGATATCCCTGTGGCGAGAGATCCGGACAGAGCTGATTCGCTTTCGGATTCCACCAGCACCCGGCCAGCGCACCTCCGGTCCGATAAGGAACGGGGCTGGTCTTGTGAGTCACAATATGATCGTCGCCCACCAGTTGCAGCCTAACGTCATGCTGCTCCGCGATCTGGTGAAATCCCGGGCAGTATTCCACGAGATCGTGTTCGGAGGTCGTCACTCCAAACGTGCCGGGCGAACGCTGCTGCAGATCCTGCTGCAACCATTTGATATGCATGGGTTGAACCTGAAGCGTGGGATAATCGAGCAGGCGTCCGTTCACTTTCAGCTTTCTCTGTCCCAGATGATAGCCATAGTCGACAGAAACGAAGTGAATCTTCCCATATTCGAACGAAAAGAAATTCGGACCCAGGTATTCCCAGTACAGGGGCTTCGCGCAACGGGGATCCCCGCGGGGAAACTCATCCAGTCGATAGCAGGAGTCCGTGTGATCACCGGCGACATTGTAATGAGGTATCGACAGATGATTCATGATCCCCACATAGTTGCGGAAAGCCGCATGCCCCTGCCCGGGTGTGCCCAGCAGGGCTTTGTGCAGATTGAGCAGGTCGCCGCTGTTGACCACAAACCGTGGTGGGGGCGTCAGACCGTTTACTTCTCGCACGAATCGACTCAGTCCCTGCAGCGAGCGGGGATTACTTGAGACATGCGTATCTGTCACATGAATAAAGACAAATTCATTTTCATCCTCACTCGACGGCTGGAGTTCGAAATTGACTTCCTGTGCCAGCGGCTGATACCAGTTTCCCTGGACATCATAGCCCGCAGGTCGCGTCACGTTGATAAACACGGCCCGGGGATCCGGCTTCAGCGAATACGTGCCTCTCGAGTCTGTTTTTACTACCGAATAACTATCAGAAACAGAAACGCCGCTCACTCCACTGGTTTTTCCCGGAGATTGCACAACAACACGGCCGGTGACCAAGGAAGGGACCGGCGTGTTATAGCGGGGTTTCGGCATCTCCTTCAGAAGCAGTTTCAATGGTTGTGACGGCTCTGCAGCATTTGATTTCTCAGCTGCAGAGAGACTGTCATTGTCCGGAAGTGATCCGATGCTCAAAGCAGCAATGATACAACCAGACCAGACTGAAAAACGCATTTGACTCTCCTGTCACTTCAATAGTGCAAACTTGAATGAACCATCGACAGGGTTCTTTGTTACTTCAACAACACCCGGGCAACGCTTAATACTCACCCAGTACTTCACCACCATTATAAGTGCCCAGCCCCGTATAGGTATCACCATTTATGTTCTCAGAGAGAAATTTGACGCGTCCGTCTGCAAACACGAAATGGCAGCCTCCCACATGCATGCTGCTGAACAGGTCGTCGGCATCGGCACCATTGATGCGATACGTATCGTTGGCATTGGAGAGAATGTCGCGGGAGTTACAGGAGATGCCTCCGATTCCAGAGCGGGTTGTAACAACCAAACTTAAGGCTAAGGCTTCTCTTGTTATGGTTGGTGATCAGCGCCCTGTTTTAGCAGGTCTTTGACATGCAGCAGGATGGCAGGGTCTGCTTTTACCGTTTCGGATTCAAGCAGCTTTTCCTGCAGAGCCGGTGTGAGCTTCTTACCCTGTGTTCCATGATTCATGATCAGTCTTTTGGCAGTAGCACGTGGTGCGCTATAGTCCTTGTCACCATCCACATCCAGATAGATTGGGTTGGTGATTGCCTGAGTGGCCTTGCCGTAGGTTGTCCAACCTGGCAATGTAATGCCATCACCCAGGACAAATGCTACAACGTATGCATCATGTGGTGGTAATTCAAGTGAAAACTCAAGCGTCTGATCTGTGGGCTCATTCAACGTGGATCCGATTGATTTCCAGGCGACTTGTTTTCCATTCACATAGATCATGGCTTCGCGAGGACGGACCCATGAAGGGGTTGCAACACGTAAAGTGACAGTAAATAATGAGTTTTTGTTATTACTGCCGTTTTTGAGCGATGCTGCTGGAACGAGGTCTCCCATGCCAAAATGTTCATTAATCTTCAAAATTGCAAAGATGCCCGCTGATGCCGTTGCCCGACCTTCCGTGAATGCGCGATAGACCTCTTGGCGATCGATATGAGATATGTTATCGGTATGACTGTTGAGATAGGTACGGGCCTGGCCAACTGGATCGTTGACCGTGTGGGAGTCAGTGGCCCCTACGGCGGTAAGCTTTAATCCGCGATTGATCAGTGACATCCAGTCTTCGAGTGCGTAGAAAAGATCAGGGGTTTCGTTTGCCGGTTGTACCACTTCATATCCGTTGAAATTAAACGTAGGTCCCTCACTCCACTTCCCTGTGCTACGATTGAAATGAAATCGTCCGAAGGGGCCCTTAGGAATGGAAGGCCAATAGGGATGATTCAAGATGATCACTTCTGCCCCTTTCTTCCGCATGTCGGCGATCAGCTCATCCCAGTTATCATCTTTCAGGAACAGAGGGTTTCGACCCTTCACACCGCCGGGGACTGCCTTCGCAGGATCAAATGGGAAAGCAGTAAAATGCCCATTGTGGGTTGTGATTTCATCTCCGGAAATTGAATGAAAATGAGTTTGAGTCCCCGCAGCCTTTTGATAGGGCGTGTAATCGGAAATGTGATTGTGATCGGTGGCTACCGCGACTTCAATGCCTTCGCCCGCGATTGTAATCATACGTTCTTCAAAAGTGGCATTTCCGTGACCACTGCCAGGTAAAGTATGAATGTGGCTATCACAAGCGATAAATCCGGTTGTGTCGACTTCATGTGAAATGACCAGCGTCTGATTCTGGGGCTTGTTGTTCTCGACGACGATGGGCTGTCTGGCTACGCCCCATTCCATGCCACGTGTTGCATACAGTGTATACTTTCCCGGTGGCAACTCGAATGTATCTCCAGTTCCCAGTGTATAGAGAATTCCAGGTCGAACGGCGGTGGTCGGCTGACGTGCATTGTAAAGTTTTGCAAGTTGCCCGCGATGGTTTACCACTGTGATACGGGCAGGAACGGGCTGCCCCTCTGGTGTGCTCACCTTCACAGTCACTGCTTCCAGTTGGAGTGCCTGCTTCAGGGGGTGGGGCTCCAATTCAAAATTTCGTAAGACCGCAGGCTGCCCTCGGCCACTGATCGTCAGTCTGTTCTCACCATTTTTGAGAACATTGGCAGGCACTGCAAAGCCGATGTGGTGAAACCCATCATGTTTTTTGTCCGCACCGATCTGAGGAGTATGTGCTTCCAGTCGTCCGAGCAATTTGCCATTGATGTGAACGTTCCAGTATCCACCCGAACTTTGTTTTTGCAGATCCTGATCGAAGAGCAGGGCAAACTCAGTCGCGTTGATTTGGGAAGAAAACGTTTTGCTATACGTGACTTTCTCTTTTATCTCATGTGACTCACTATCGATAACGATCGTCTTCAGAGAGGCTTCCAGAGTGCTGGTGAGATTACCGATTCCACAGACTGCTAACAGAATCAGTGTTCTGATATGACACAGGACCATTTGCTGGACTCCTTTGGTGGTTGATTGGTTTTAAAGCGGGCCGGACTTACGACGGATGTCTTAATATTTCCCGGGAATGGGTTCCAGGAATGCCTGACCCTAAACTCTAACCTGGATCGCATCACATTTAAACATAACTTCTTGCAAACTATTATACGCGGTCCATATGCCCATGGAGACATCGCCGGTTCACCAATTCTGTTCGCAAAACTTGTTGAATTCGGTACTGCAAATCAAAGCACCCATTTCGAGGACTCTGTATGGGTACTCGAATCTCGTACCTTTTCACGGAATCAGACTTGATTGATCAATTCCAATCTGAATGGGATTTTGCAAGCACGTAATAATCAACTTTTAAAAAGCACTTTTTAAAATTCCTCCAAGCAGGCTACTTCCTGTTCTATTTGCCTGACGGGAGAGATCATCGGTATATCACGGCAAGTGGAGGCAATAACTCGTGCGAAAATGTCTGGAATGTCGTAACAAACAGCACTACAGTTCATCTTACAAACGCAGCAGAAGAGTAGCGGTCGCGCGAACAAAGTTTGCAGAGCGCCAGCAGTCAGTAAACAGATGCGACAGGCCAGACAGTCTGGTCTCTGTGCTTAAACAAGCAGTTCGGCGTTTGTCAGGTGCCAGCAATTGGGGTCGTGCAGGGCTTCCAGTTGAAAGTCATTAAACTGGGGATTGTGCTGCACAAAGACCTGGGTCGACGACTTACGTCGAAAAAAGCCGAATCGCGAGAGCATGTTCGCGATCTCTTTTCGGCCAAAATAATTCATGACGATAGTATCCATACTGATCCGACGGCAATGCTGGGTGAAAGCCGCCAGTAGCTGTTGGAATGATTTCTCGTCACGATAGAAAAAGTCGTGAATTCCCGCTGCATGATCACCATCACGGCCGGTTTCCCCAATCACATAAACCAGATAGCCAAGTAGATCCTGCTCACGGTTCTCCAAAGTCATGATCTGAAAGCGAGCCGAAGGTTCATGATCAAAACGCCATTCTAGAAATTCGCGTGTGCGCTCGACCATGATAATATTGTCAGAATGCTCTTTAAAAAGTCTATGAAACCGTTCATCAATCTGTGCGTCATAATTCGCTTTGAGGCGATGTGACATGAATGTCCTGGATTCGAGAGAGTAGAGCCGCAGTGCCAGATCAAAGTGTACTGCCGCTCCTTTTCTGACAAATCTGTTCGAGATTTTATTCTTGAGCTTGTATTCACTGCGCAGCGGTTTGACCCAATGCTGGAATGTGCCGATTAGTTTGTAGCGACATCGTTTAAAGACCGCCGCCGCAGTTTCCGTCATGCCGTACACAAAGTGAAAGTCAGTTTCGGGCAGGGAAAATTTGGCATATTGTAGTTTGTGCAGGTATAGTTACAGTCAGGGACCGGAGAGTTAGGTGGTTCTGCTGTATTGAAGGCGCCACCATGATGGGAACAGCCTCCGCCCCAGTAGTATCCTACTTCGCCCCAAGGGGTACTTGCACTGGCACCATCCGGACGAGCCACGCCTTCGCCTGTCTCCAACGGCGACTTCATCCCGAAATCGATGTCCCACCTTGAAAGAGTCAATTCGGACGGCGATCATGCTCTGCGTTTCGTTGCCGAAAGGATTTGGCTATCCCGAGGCGCGAGAACTCGCGCGAAAATGTGAGGTATGTCGTGACAAACAGCACGGCAACTTTTTGCGATGTTACCCTGTTAAGTTGCAGGCGAGAAGAGCTTCAAAGACCGCGTTTGGGCTGAGAATCCGCCCTTCGGGCATACTCCAATGTCGTCTCCAGAGAAGCTCGGTCCAGGACGTCTCCTTGAGCAATCGGAGTAAATTCCCTGACCGAAGATCTTAGCTTATCGGGATTTCGAGCCAGACACCGCAAGACAACTGGCTCATTTTCAAGCCGCGGCAGCAATCTTTCTCCAACGTAGCCCGTTGCTCGCGTGAGCAGGATCGTCTGCACCCAGTTACCCTTTTTCCCTTTCGGTGACCTGGGACCGAAATAGACGTCGACCAAACTTGCAGCCTCAAAGTCGCCCCCGACCGCAGACAGACCAGAGCCTACCCTAAGAATTACAGAAACGTAGGACGCAGGCCTCTGTCCCCACCCGCTTGCCTACGTTCCCACCAGATTAAACCATCAATGGCAACAGTACAGAAAACCCCAAGGTGGGGCCGAATACAATTTGTGCCGAGTGCATCGCGTAGAAAACTGACAGGGAAAACGCACTACTGAGAGAGCACGTTCCCACCTCCTGCGGTGTATCACCGACTCGCTGGATCGGCACGAACGCCGTCAGTAGAATAACTCATGCACACTTCCGACGGCTCGTTACTGGACTGAAATGAAAGAAGATCTCTCGGATTGATATCCGATCAACTGAAAAACATCCTCATGCTCAAACAAAACTACTTACACGTCTTTCTATCCCTCACCGTACTGCTGGCGTCTGCCATGCAATCAAAGTGCCGGGCCGGTGGCGACGCAGGCACTGCCATCCCCGCTGCTTATGGCGTGCGGTGGAAACTCATCGACGACGAAGTCAAAGACTATCTCGCCCCGTGCGAACGGATCGGATTAGCAAAGGGCCTCAAGCCGGCAGACTTTGATCAGATCCCGCCGTTCAGCAAGATGCGGCTCTGTAATGTTCTGCAGCGGGAAGCAGGGGGCACCAGGGTGACCTATGCAGGTGAACCCGGCTTCTCACTGACAGGCAGCAATGGGAATGTGTTCGTGGAAATCCCCCGGCATTATGCACTGCGGTATGTGAAGAATGGATATGAGTACCGTTTTATCAGCGACAAGCCACTGCCGGGCTTTGTCGTTGATCCGGCCTTCGTGGAAGACGGTCGGGAACTGCCGGCGATCTATGTCAGTGCTTATGAAGCTCACGTGCGTGACGGGAAAATGCTGAGTATCTCGGGTGTTTATCCGACGGCGGATGGTACGCGTCCGGAATATCGCAGCTTTGCGCGAGCCAACGGGCCGGGGTATGGGATACTCGATCTCCGTACGTTGAATCTCTTGCAGAACCTGTTCCTGGTGGAGTATGCCACTCGCGACAGTCAGGCCGCAGTGGGGGGCGGCTGGGGAAAAATTCTGCAACCTTCACGCGGCGCCCGACTGCGGTGTGCTCTGGCTGAGCAAAACACCAACCGGTTTGTCGTCAGCGAATGGCGTTCGTACCTGACTCAGAAACTGTTCGTTGGGTCGGCGATCCAGCTGGTGGACTGGAATGATCAGCATACGGTGCTGGGGAACGAACGAACAATCGTGCGTGTGGAGACCGATGCTCCGCGCAAGGGAATGACGTCGATCTACTTTGACGGACTACCGCTCGACACGACCAGGGACATGATGCTCGGAGGTGCGGCACAGAAAACCGGTTGGGCCGACAGCCTGCAGACACCGTCGGGCCACACGCAACCCAACGGCGGCGGAGCGGACGCTAGTTACCGTTGCGCCGTGCGGTACCGCTACATGGAGAACCTGTGGGGCAACGTCTGGCATTATATTGATGGACTGAACTTTAAAAACGGCCAGGCGTACGTCTGCGACAACATGCATGATTACGCCAGTGACGTGACCAGTGGCGCGTATCGGCCGACCGGCATCACACAGGAGATCCAGACCGACAACGGCACCGTCGGCGGGGATCGCGAGCGGAATTACATGAAGAATCTGACCTTCGATCCGGCACATCCCTTGCTGGCACTGCCCCTGGATTACGTCAATCAGGGCGTGGACGCGGTGCCGCATGCACAGACGACTCCGCATCTCGGCAGCGACACACTGCGTCACCACAACTTCGGTGACTACTACTATCTGAGCACTAGCGCGACCTGCTACGTGCACGGCGGCGGATTCGATCACTACTGGCGCTGCGGCTTATTCACCCTCCGCGGCTGGCAGACAGATACCAGACGCTGGTACCTCTACGGCGCACGCATGATTTATAAGCCGCTCTGAGCATAAATGAGACCGACCGGAATTGTGTGTTTCAAAAACCAGCGGCAAGATTGAATGAATTGAGTCCAGGCCCAAATGAGACTGTCGAGTTGTAACATATTTCAAGCGGTATTGTTACGTAATCGATCTCTGGGCACTTGCTTGGGGTGTTGCATCAGCGGATACGCGAAGAAGCAGAACAGCTGGATCAGGCTTGCCATGAGAACCCGGACGCCCTCGATACCCAGAAAATTTCCATTCTCCGCCGAAAAATCAGTCACTATACAAAGTCCATTATGATCACTCTTATTGTGTGGGAGTAATGCAAACCATCGAATCCGCGGCGTTTCGTTTCAGCGAGCAATCCCGGTTCTTCGGCGAGATGTTGCAGCTGTCGGGTCTTTCCGGACAGATCATCGCCGGTACCGCCGACCGCGTGAACAGTCTGCAGCGGGATTATGATGCAGTCGTGCAGAGTCACCTCGAAAGCCGTCTCCAGTTCCTCACCCTTCTCTCCGCTGTCTTCCTCCCCCTGATCATCACCGATAATAAAAGATACATGGAACTTAGCGGCTTGTTCAGCAAAAGGGATTCCATATGGGCCATTCGGTGCTAGAGCGTCTTTTTGGTCCTTCTTCCTGAAGAAACTAAACTCTCCACCGGTTGGTGCGCGTTTCCAGCGATCCATTCCGAAGATATGCCAATTGGGTTCATTCTCCTTTTCGTGCCGCTGGTGATTAAACGAATCGTCGAAGATTCCGAAGGGTGATTTTGAAAGCAAGGCGTCTTCCGCGAAGGGCGCATGGTCTCCAGCTGCGTCGACAGAAATCATCCAAGGTGTTTCTCGAAACCGTGATGTGAGATGCCTTATGAAGGTACGCTGGTAGTCTTTATCAGGAAAAGTCTCACCTGGTTTCATAGGACCATCATAGATATGATATTCCGCCCACAGCCCAAACCCGACCTGCACAAACGCCAGTCGTGGGTCGCGATCATATTTTTCAGCAAACCGGGTATAGAACTCCAGCACAAAAGCTTGCCATTCCTGGTTTGACCAGTCGGGAAATCCGGTTAGCTTATTTTCGCTCTTTTCAGTGATCTCGCGATAGTTGGGAAGTGCCTTGATGAAGGCGGGAGCGCCTGTCGGCTCACCGACATAGGTATCATGCCACCTGAGAATTGCCTGATGCTTTCGTCCAGCGATCTCGTCGAGAAGTCTCTCAACCGGTTGCCAGTTGTATTTCCCTTTCTCTTGCACAACCTGATTGTACTTTAAATAGGCAAACTCCAACTGAATTGGAGCGGTAGAAGCAGCCTCATTTGTGCTCCACACAACAATACCTGTCATCGGCTGGACATTTGCAATTTTCGATTGTAACCGTTGAGGTCGCAATTCATCTGCAGCCAAATCTAAGGACATAACAGCCAGAAAGAATATAGTAGTAATGAACCTGAGTTGAGAACACATTATTTCTACCTTATCTAGACCTTATGGTGTCTGCAAATTGGTTGAAAGGTGAAAACCTCCGTTGCATTCCGGTGTTTATTTGATTGTAGTTTAAGAAACATCAGCTGACAGGGATGTTTTCAAGTGAAGCAAAAGTATACAACGACAGCTCACCGCACGGAAGCGTCGCACGCAGAAACGCAAACTTCTGTGCATGGACTTCAGCACGTTTCAGCAACACTTCATTAAGATCCCGGCTCAGATTCTGAACAGCGGTCGTCGGCTGATCTATCGAATCCTGACATGGAGACCATCGCTGGATGCAATCTTCTGTCTGCACTCCAGGTGCGTTACTCTTGCCCGCGTACGATATACTCAAACGTTTTTCTCAAATGCGTTTTTAAACGACCCTTTTAGCTGGCGCATCATCATGGCCTGACATGACTACATTTGATCTACGCTGAATCTCATACCGAGCCGTCGAGAAGGAACAACCGGTAACCTTCGTCCCTTCCTGATTCGACCAACTATGTGCCAATCGATGCTGATTTCTTAATAAGTCCTAGCCAGATATCAGCCAGGCGGCGGACAGCCTCCTGAGAGGCCCTCAGGAGCGATTTAGGGGCAGGATGTAAGAGAGAAGAATCACATTTGCAGTCCAGGAGGCGGAAGCAGCGATTGCGGGCGGCTCAGAGCGTTGTAATTTTGCATGAAAAATTACAGAATAACGGACCACTTAACGGACCAGGGCGATCCGACGAATAACGGACCAAAAAGAGTTTCCGTAAGTCGTTATCAAAAAACAACTTAAAAGTCGGGATGACAAGATTTGAACTTGCGACCTCTGCGTCCCGAACGCAGCGCTCTACCAGGCTGAGCCACATCCCGCGGGACGTTTATTCTACCATGAGTCTTTGATGGGTCAACGCAGCCGGGGGCTTTGTAAGCAGAGATTGTGAACAGGATGAACTGTTTTCGATGATTCGACCATGATTTTAGACAGTCGCGTGTTTTACTATAGCATCTCCAGAACCATTTGGATCGAGTATCATAGATCGGGAGGGGCTACGGTTAAATGTGACGCGCTTTAGTAGGGTTGAATAATCGGCGTGCCTGCCGTGGCTGGTTCGGTCGGGAAATGGGCCGGATCAACATTGACTGGTTCCGGAGAAGCAGTCATGTAGGGGGTTCCCATCTGGATAGGCTGTCCGGTCATTCCCGGGGCAACCAGCATCGGCTGCGAGGTGACAACCTGCTCGGAAAATCCGCCCGCCTGGCTCATCTGACCTGCATTCATCATGGCGACCGTACTTGTCGTACCACCTGTCGTATAAGTGGGGAGGGGGTGCGTGTAATTTGCATTTGCGGTACGTGTCCGGTAACGCAAGAGGCTTCCGTTACCCATGGGGCCGTGTTCCCAGCCCTTTGCTACGATTCGATCCTGTGAACTGGTTGTGTCATAAGGCTTTTTGATGGAAGCGATTCGGGATTGCACCTGAGGCTGATACCATTCTGAGTAGAGTGATTGCTCATACATGGCGATTGCCTCTTCCGAGCGACCTGTCTGCTGATAGACCTGTCCCAGGTGAGCTAACACTTTGGGATGGTTCGGGTCTACATTTGCTGCTGCTTTGAGGGACTGTTCTGCACCATTGATATCACCCGACTGTTCCAGCAGCCAGGCCATTTCCAGGTGTGATTCGGCAATGTAGGGCTGAGTATCCCGCCAGGCAGTGATATGTTGAACGGCTTCCTGCTGGCGTCCCTGACTGATCATCAACTCGGCCAGTCCGTGGTGTGAGGGCTGGTGAGAAGGGTCGAGTCGCAGTGCGTTCTGGTAAGTCTGTTCGGCGCCTGCCAGATTCCCTTCTTTCTCCATGACGACCGCCAGATTATGGACGTAGTCAGGGTTGCCTGGATTATCTGCAATCGCACGCGTGAATGATTCACGGGCTTTGGCATATTCGCCCCGCTGGTAGTAACCATTCCCCATTTCATTACTGGCAACGCCATGCATCGTATTACAGCCGGAAAGCGTGAAGATTCCCAGTGAAAGAAGAATGGTCAGATTGCCGATTAACGAAAAGTTGATCCGGGTCAAGTGCATCGTGCACAGCTCCATCGTTTGTAAGCATGGTTCAGAGTCCTATTCTGAATTTCATGCTGTCGGAAAATGGTTTAGACAGGGGGAAATAGATTTCAAGGATTGAAAATCAATCAGGAAATGACTGGGAGAGAAGTGTGAGGAAGATAGCAGTTTGCGAAAATTGCAGCAAGAGGAGTTTTTTAAAATCCGCTTAAAAAAAGCAATGTCGACTGGAAAAAAATCAGAACACAAGTCCCTGTTGAAAATGAAGATAGAACATTTTCAACAGGGAGAATCTGTAGTACTGCAGGCAGGAACTCCCGTTAATACTATGGGAGGACTGGTTTGCCTGGGGAAGCCGGACTGCTATCCTGCGGATCGACTAAGGAACCATGTTTTTCAATATGGGTGAACCAGCGCCGTGCCGTGGCCCGTCTTTGTGTGGGTGTCGCGATTGCGGAGTAATCGACAGAGCGTCCGGTTAACTCGTTGATGTAATTAAAGGCCAACTCGCGAACGGTGACATTGTCGTTCTCCAGCCATTCCACAAGTCGTCCCGAGATAAATCGGTCTTGTGCATCTTCCTGCTGGAATCCCCACAGCAGGCGTTCCATAATTTCAGCCATCTGCGGGGAGAACTGGTTTTGCAGTGACTCGGTCAGGCGTTTGCCATTTTCCGGATCACGCAGCAGCCAGTTGCGGATGCCATTAATGGCGGCAATACGAGATTCATGGTGATCGACTTCATTGAGTACTTTCACCAGTTCCTGATAACGGTTCGTCAATGCCAGTGACTTGGTCGCCAGGTCAGATAAGTTGGGTTTCAAATCCTTGGTGATTGCAGGCATGGTGAGTGAAACAAGCTGACCATCTTTCAATTCTTTGGCGAAAGCGGCGATTAAACGACGTGCAAGATAAGAGTTATCTTTGTAGTCAGGTTCAACCCAGTGTGGTACGCGCAGTGGTTTGGGGCGGTCAGAGGGGTTGATCAATCCTTGGGCCCGATCCCTGGCTGACAGGGACATCCAGTGTCCGGCGTCGATTGTCTGGACTTTTCCCTTTCCGTCAGAAAAACGAATCATGCCAGAATATACATACAGGATGCCTGTGTAATTATCTGCATCGGGAATCTGTCCTGGTTTATGGGGTTGAACTGGAACGATTTCAATTCCACACACACTGTCTCTGGTGACCAGATCAACGCGCCAGAGTTCGTCGTTTACCTTGATCGACAGTACCGGGCCAGCTGCGTCTCTGGCATCGTTCAGGCCACGGGATGCTTCAATACGAATGCGACCTTCCTGAATCTTGAAGCCCATATCAGCCGCTTTATTTTTGCCTGTGTAAGTGACCGTTGTTCCAGGGAGGAGTACGACTTTGCAGAGTGCTTCGGGAATATTGATTCTAGCTGTAAATGGCTCGGGAGAAGCAATCGTGGCCCCCCCTTGAATGGGGCTGACCTTGGACAGGATGACCCAGTCGTTTTTATCTGCCAGTTCGTGTTTTTTGTCGACCTGTGCCAGGAAGAAGCCGTCTTCCGATTCGATCTGTGCTGCCGGCGCCTGTTCGGCAGCGTCGGCCATTTCAATCTTGGGTGGTGCTGGTGCTGCTGGCTTACTGTTGGCGGTATTCAAGGCAACTGTTTTACCGTCAGTCGCAGTGGGCTGAGGTGGTTCAGTTTTTGTTGTTTGTGACGGTGGTTCCGGAGTAGCCGGGATTGGTAAAGGTTTCGTTAATGGAGGCGTTGCCGGGACCGAACTGGATGTAGATGCTGTTTCAGCGTCGGCCGGTGGTGGCGGATCAAAAGCCGGAGGCTTCGTGTTCATTGCTACTGTTTCACCCGCTGGTTCTTTATTCTCTGAAGTTGAAACGGCCGGCTCCTCTTCTACTTCATTTTTTGTAGCGGGAGCAGCAGCAGAATTTGATTCAGAAGACGTTTTGGGCTGAGTTGCTGCAGAGGGCCCCAGATCCACTTCCGGGTTTTCGACGGTATTACTGGCCATGTCAGTTGAATTGTCGACTCTTGAGAACAGATTCGGGAAGAGCGCCTCATCACTGAAGAACAGGCCTGCCCAGACGACGACTGCCGCGAGTATCAGAAAATATGGTGTCACTCGTTTCCAGAGTGGTTTCGTTTTCAGGTAATCGGGTATGCGCGAAGAGAACGGCTCGGGTTCTTCTGCCGGCGTCGGCTGCTGTTTGGCTGGTGCAGGGTTTCGCAAAGGGGCTGCGGAGGGATGTTGTGTGGCTGTCTCTGGAGAAGCAGTGGACGACTGGGGCGCGGCCATTGCATCAGCAGTCTCTGGCTGCGCACCGGCAGGAACTGGCCCCAGGGCATAAATGCGATCTCTGGTATCCGGATTGATGGTGGCGGGCTCACCCAGAACGAGTGTTAAAATCTGATGCGTGGCGGCAACTTCCACAAGATTCACATCCGAATTCAGACAGATTTTTTCTACATCGGCAACACTTTCCGGTGTGAGTGTATTATCCAGATATTCTGCAACCGTATTCGGATCAGGGTTTGAGCCGGGACCTTCGACTTCAGGTGCAGTCAGACGGCGTCTGCGCATCACATCTTTAATTCGTTCAACCAGGGAAGATGCGTAGCTGCTTTCTTCCAGTTTCTTGCCGATCTCTTTGATTTGAGATGGTTCAAGGACATCGTCGAGATAAGCAATCAGAGTTCGGAGTGTCAAACGCATACAGCACCATTGAAGAAAAGAGGAACGTGGGGAGAACCGCAAAACATGGTTTCTCTACCCATAAATAGTGGGGCTGAAACACGCTTTCCGTACAAAAAATGTATAGAAAATCTCAAAAAGAGAGAAAATTATTCACATTTCGAGGAAAGAATGGAAACACCTGGCTTAATTGGCGTTAGGTGAACCTGGCAGCAGGTTTTGGGCTGTTTTCCGGTCGGGCCCCTGGATGATCATTGGGACATAGAGTTCCGGGAAATCAGGGTCATTGGTTTTGATGACGATCATCCCGTTATGCTTTCCGGGGGGCACCAGGTTTTCGACGATGACTTCCAGTTTCTGTGAAGTGACCCCTTTATCCAGCTCCCGTTCTGCCAGTTTTACTTTTGCAAATTTCGAAGTGCTCTCGACACTGATGATTTCGAAATCCTGACCGCCCCGGTAGTCGGAAACGGTCAGCGGATGGATAGTTCGCCCGGGTGTGAATTGGTAGATTACCAGTGCTTTGGGTTTTACGACCAGTCTGCGGGTCGGCAATTCCAGTTTGAATGTCAGGCGTGTGGAGCGTTCCTGCGTGTCTTCGTATTTGAAGTCAACGAAGTATTCTTTCTGGCCGGGGGATTCACTGGCTGTTTCCATTTTCAACTGGAATTCACCCGTTTCATTCGGCTCATAGACTTTTTTCTCCAGGCGTGGTTTGAGGCATCCACAACTGGGAACGAGTTCCGTGACAGTCACTTTATGCTCACTCAGATTTTTAAAGCGGAAACGGGCGCCGACAACCCGTGTGGTCTCTTTCACCATGCCGGTATTGACCATGTAGGTTTCAAATGCCAGGGCCGGTTTTTCTTCTGCAGCCAGTGACTCCTGAACGCGTGAACCGGACCAGTGCGCGAAACTGGCCGTAATAAAAGGGGAAACAGCTAATGCCAGCAGAATACTGCGATTCCATTTTGATTTGAAGAGATTATTGCGCATGGCATCCGTGCCCGTAAGAGTGTCTATCTTGTCATTTTAAGCTAAAACCGTGCATATCATTAACACAAACTGAAAAACGGGACAAGACCGGGTTTTGTCAGTGTTTGCAGGACCACAGTGAGACTGGCCTGCCTTTAAGTTTCAGCCGGGGATGAGATTTCGGGCTCTGATTCCGTATCAGTCGAGCCAGATTTTAAGATGGTCATCAGAATCAGGCCGAGCAGCATGATTCCGGCTCCTACCCAGTAGGGGGCAGTAATGCTGCCTGTGATCAGATCTCCTTTAGTTCCCTTAAACAGAATGATGCCTGCGAGGGGGCCGAGAATCCGTGCGAGGGCAGAGATACTCTGGCCGACCCCGAGGATTCCACCCTGTTCTGCATCGGAAGTATTCAGTGAGAGCAGCGACTGCAGGGAAGGGGTTGTCGCGGAAAACCCAATCACCGAGATCGGGAGCACAGCATACAGCATTGTGTAGGACCCGGAATTGCCGGCAACGCCAATCAGCAGCAGGCCGATAACCATCAGCACGATTCCAATTAATCCCATGCGATATTCACCCAGCCTGGGAATCAGTCGTCTGACCAGAAACCCCTGGCTGAGTGTTAAGATAAAACCGATGTAGGCAAAGATGAAAAAGTTGCTGCGGGCAGCGAATCCGAGTTCCTGAGTCAGCAGGGAGAGCGTGGATTCAAACTGGGCAAACGCGAAGGTCGTCAGAAAGATCGCCAGCAGGATCAGTCCGATACGCGGTTGTGTCAGAGCATGTCGAAAGCTGGTGACATCGAACCAGTGATGACGTCTGGCGAGAGAATCGGTTGTTTTTTTCGTCAGGGATTCAGGCAGAATGAAAATGGAGAGCAGGGCAGCCATTCCTGAGAGAACACAGGCGACATAGCCTGGCGCTGCGCTGGGGGTGGCACCTGTCTCTGCGGAAACAAAGGCAGCACCAATCAGGGGACCGAACGTGAATCCGATTCCAAAGGCAGCTCCAATCAGTGCCATTCCCTTGCCGCGTTCTTTCGGGCCGGTGATGTCTGCGATATAAGCCTGCGCGGTGGGGATCGTTGCGCCTGCGATTCCGGCACCGATCCGGGTGATGAATAACCAGGAAAGGGCATCAATTCCCAGGAACATACCGGTTTTGCCCAGCGAAGTTGCAAATCCGAACATGCCGTAAAAAAAGGTGGATCCGAGCAGGCCCAGAATCAAGATCGGGCGGCGTCCCACACGGTCGGAAATCCGACCCCAGACGGGAGCAAACAGAAACTGCATGGCAGAAAAGGATGCCATCAACAGTCCGAGTGTGGTGCCACCTGCTTCAAAATGTTCGCCGTAGCGGGGCAGTAACGGTAATACGATCCCAAATCCCAGCAGATCGATGAAGACCGTTACGAAAATGAGAAACAGGCCTGCCTTGCGTCCTTCCGACACGTGGTTCCCCTTTGCAGTGGATGCGATGACTATTTATAAAGAAACAATGCCGAGGAGTTTATTCCTCGGCATTGTGGAATCATGATCGAAATTGAGTCTGAATTCAATAGACTGCGATCAGGCCAGTTTGTCAGCAAAATCTGCTTCGGGTGTGGCCGGATTATCGGGATCAAACCATTCGGGCTTGAATTCAATGCGAACCTTATGTTTCATGGCCAGGTTGGATGTCAATGCCATGATGGCATCGGCCATCGCGACGGTTCCATTACATTTCAGGCCGCCATCTTTAGGCTCGCTGTGGTTGTCCGTTCGGATACAGTGGCAGAAATGTTCCATTTCTTCGGTGTATCCTCGGCTGATTTCATCTCCCATGGCTTTGGTTGTGTCTGAAGCAGCTGCAGAGGGAGCAGTCGTTTCATAGGCATCCAGAACCGGTCCACTTCCATCGCTGGATTTGATGACCCACAGACGCTGGTCGGGGCCACCACCACCGGTAGAGGGGCTGGCCTCCTTGAAGAGCAGAGCTTCTTTTTCTGTCTTCATGATCAGGGTGCCCCGACTGCCGAGCACGGTTTCGCCGTACGGTTCCCAGCGGTTGGTGTTGATTGAGGAGTAGGTCACGATACAGATATCGCGGGGATTGGTTTCGGGGTCATAGTTTGGTCCGGGGAATTCAATGGTGACATACACATGGTCGTCGATCTCGCGATCGTCTTCCTGTTTGTCTTTGGAACCAATCCCTTTGACTCCGTAGAAGTTTTTGCCGCCATATCCCTGTACTGCCAAAGGGTGAACTTTGCCCAGGAAGATGCTGCAGGCATCCAGCTGGTGACTTCCCAGTTCGGCCATCAGTCCACCGCCCGTTTTGTTGTACAGGCGCCAGTTGATAAGTTCGTCCATGTTATCGTAGCCATACTCTTTGACTGTCTGGGCGAGCGCCGCTTGGTCTTCTTTGGGAACATTTTTCCGCCAGCTGTCTCTGCCGGGGAAGCTGTTATTGCGGTGCCACTGGGCGCGGATATGTCGAATATCGCCGAGGATACCGGTTTTTACGAGTTGATTTGCATTATCATACAGCACGCTGTAATGGCGTTGATGCCCTACAGCGAGCAGCAGGTTTTTCTCTTTTGCTTTCTTGATGAGCTGTTTACATTCAGTGATGTTGTGAGCCATCAGTTTTTCAGAGAGCACATGCAGCCCGGCGTCGAGCGCTGCCATGGCGATGGGAGCATGCTGGCTGAGAGGGACTGCAATCACAACTGCTTCCAGACCCAGCTCATTTTTCGCGGCGATCAGTTTTTTATGATCATCGTACTGTTTGATCTTGGATGCTTTTTCTGCACCGAGCTTATTAATCAGTCCGACGCGGTGTTCATTGCCGTGACCGTGAAACGCCTTTTTGCGGTTGGAAGGACGCAGGTCTGCTATGGCGACGATTTCCATGTATTCGGGTGGATGCTGCGTAATCAGCACGCTGCCTTCATCACCTGTCCCGATGAATCCGACTTTGACCGGTTTGCCTTTGAGCTCTTCGTAACCAAAATAGGCAGCGCCTAATCCGGTACCCGCTGCCGCTGCCGTCGTGAGGAAGTCACGACGGGTAAAAGCAACCGCTTCGTTAAAGTTATCTTTTCCGATTTGTTCCTGTTCGGGAGTCAGATTCATCTTGATATTCTCCTGGTACGCATTGCGTAGCTGTGATCCGTAGGGAGTGATATTTAGTTAATTATAGGCTGGAAACGAGGCGTTTGTTAGATGTACCTTCATTTCTTACGTAAAATGTACTGAATCAGTTGGTTTTGTTTGTCTTGTTTTTTCGGCTATGGAAAAAACGGTAAACCAGACCATCAATGCCGAACCAGGTTCCCGTGGGTAACGCGGCGATCGCCAGTAGAGCCAGTACTTCAATCAGATTCTTATTAATAATAAAACTGTGTTCAGGTCCCGGGACAGGAGGAACTCCCGGCCAGGGAGGCATAACCAGATAGAATGAAAGCAGCATTCCTGCTGAAGCAAGCGCAGCGATCCGGGTACCAAAGCCGATCAGGAGCAGAACTCCCAGAATTGTCAGACTGTAAATGGTCATCATGTTGACGCGGTGGATCTGCGTATTTTCGAGGGGGACCGGACCTGCTGCCAGTTGTTCTGGTGTAAGCAGCTTGCTGGCTTCCGATTCCATTTCGTCTTCCATGGCCCGAATGGGATTCACCAGGCTTGCTTTCATACTCTGAATTTCCGACCAGATTTTATTGAGGTGATCCACCTTGAAATCCTGGTCGGCTTTAGTGAGTCGCTGTTCATAGCGATCCAGGGCGATTTTATACTGTTCAATTTTTCCGACGCGTTTCCCGTCGATGGTGCCTTCCTGTTCGACGTCAATCTGTCCCGCCAGTTCCGGATTGCCTCGCAGGGATGCCTGCATCTTCTCGATATAACTGAGTCGCGAAGAACGTGCATAGACTTTTTCTACAGCATCGAAGTATTCACGATCGAGAGCTGTTCCGCCTGTCAGTTTGCCATTGGGACCTTTTTTGACGGGTACCATTTTCTGCAGCCGCTGTTTTTCAGCTGGTGTGAGGTGTTTTTCCCCATTCACAATCAGGCGTTGGCGTTTGGGGTCATACTCAATCACTTCTCCGAGACTGCCGTTGAATTTGACTCCGGGAGGCAGCGCACTCAGTTCAGCGGCGAAATAATCACTGCCACTCACCATCTGGTGCAGCCGGGATTTCTGGGCATCGGTCAGGTTGGGATAGTGGTTCAGAAAACGCTGTTCCCAACCCAGCCACTTGGCTTTGACCTTGTCTGCGTCGAGCCAGTTCAGGTCATTCGGGTCACCAGTCATGTTGCGGAAATGATCCCGAAACGGTCCTTTGGCATTATTAAGGTAACCGGCGGCCGTCCAGGGGCGATTGGAACTGAGGGTGTCAATCTTCCAGAGGCCTTCGTAAAGCAGTTGCCAGCCAATACTGAGACGTAATACGACGATGAACAGGATCGCAATGCCTGTGATTCTCTTTAAATCTTGCACTCGTGAACCCTCTTTTTATCAGGGGATTTCAATTTCTTAAACCAGATGCTGATTGACTGTATTTGACATGACCAAATCCAAAAAAGGATTGATCGTCTGTGGTTCGTACCCTGGCGTTGATGCTTCCTGAAAGAACATGAATCCTGAGCCAGATGACTCAGATCCATTCGTCTTACCGCTCTCAATCACGATTTGTCGTGCTCAAAGAAACGTGCGTTTTACGAACCTGTTCTTCAAAGAGTCCTTTATAACGACAAATCATTGTGACAACAATTGGTCGCGATCCAGGAACAGAAACTCATTCGGAATTCCACGAATGACCGGGCTGAGTTTTCTGCCTTGGGCAGGGGGGGGAATTAAAATCGTACCGACCTGGGTATGGTTCTCGCAATACTCCAGAGCCTTTTCGATGCCGATTACGTAAAAAGCAGTGGAAAGGGCGTCCGCCAGGGCTGCATCAGGTGCAATAACCGTTACAGACAGTAGTTCCGAGACCGGCCAGCCCGTACGCGGGTCGAGAATATGACCGTATCGCTGCCCTTGATGTCGAAAATGCTGTACTGAAGAACCGCTGGTCGACATGGCACAATCCTGCAGCAGAATGGTGCCCAGTCGCTGGCTGGTGAAAAGCGGGTTCTTGATGCCCACAGGCCAGCCCGGTAGTTTATTGTGTGTGCCTGTGGCCAGAATACTGCTGAAACCGCCATAAAACAGCCAGTTTTCCTGGTCTTCTGACTTCAGAAACTGACCGGCGAGATCCAGGGCATAACCTTTGCCGATGCCCCCGAGATTCAGCTCATTTTCAGGAGACTGGTACTGGATTGTTTTCGCGTCGTGATCGAACAGAAACTGATCAATGCCGGTATGCTGCAGGCAGGCGTCAATTTCCTGCTGTGTGGGAAGACGTCCTGCCAGTCTGCATTCACGCCACAACGAGATGAGTGGTCCGGAGGAAGGATCAAAGCCCCCTTGTGTATCCAGGCAGATCTGACGGGCCTGATCGAGAATCTCGAACAGACGGGCATCCATGGTGACAGGTCCCTCCGCGGCTGTGGCGTTGACCCGCGACATCTCGCTGGTGCTGCGGTAGACCGTCATGAGTTGTTCGTACTCATGGATCAGATCGAGTGCATCTGAGGCACGCATGACCTGCTGGCTGGGGCCCGGGTTCATAACCATGGCGAATTCAGTGGCCATCGCCCGCGTGCTTAGACGAATTGTAGGGCCACCTGAAGGAGCAGCGAATTCTTCAGTCGCCTGGTTGAGATAGTCGCCCAGGTTGTTGCCGACATTCTCAATCGTCTGTTTCAGGATGCGTCCTGTCAGAAAATCGCGGCGATTACTGTTCGTTTTATTCTCAGGCATGGGAGCACATTTGAATGTTAAGTCAATGTTTGCCTGATGAGAGGAGTTCACATTCCCCTGGGTTGTAACAGGGGAACGTGACTGTCCGATTCTCAGGCAAATGAGGTGAAGTAAGGAACGTCAGCAGCCCGTTCTTTGATTTCGGAAGTACTTTTCAGCAGTTGAGCTAAAAAGTCATAAGTACCTGAAATCAGGGCAGAGCGAGCATTATCAGGCAGGGTACAGTCAAACTGCTGATCACCACAGGTGATTTTCATGGTTTGCAGATCAACCGTAATTTCCTGCTTCGGGTTCTGTTTAATGGCTTTGTCTAATGCTTCGAGGGTCTGTCGACTGGTACATACGGCTGGCACTCCGAGAGAAGTACAGTTGCCGAAAAAGATTTCCGCGTAAGATTCAGCTATGATTGCCTGGATGCCCCAGCGGATCAGCGACTGCGGTGCGTGTTCACGAGAGGAACCACACCCAAAATTACGGCCACCCACCAGGATGGACGCATCCTGGTATTCAGGTTTGTCGAAGGGGTGTTCCGGGTCCTGGATGCGGTCGTCTTCGAACGCATGCTCGCCGAGGCCTTCGAATGTGACGCAACGTAAAAAACGGGCCGGGATGATCCGGTCCGTGTCGATATCGTCCAGTAAAAGAGGAATTCCCGTTCCAGTGATATTTTCTACTTTATTCATGGTTCTGTTCTTTTGATTTATGCAATCGATTATTTTGTCGGTGAAATTTTAAGGTGAATCAGACAGTCGCCGGGCTGAGCAGTTCCCGCACATCAGTGACACAGCCATTGATGGCAGCGGCAGCGACCATGGTCGGACTCATTAACAGGGTACGACCGGTGGGGCTGCCTTGACGCCCCTTGAAATTCCGATTACTGGAGGAAGCACACAATTCGTTTCCAACGAGTTTATCGGGGTTCATAGCCAGGCACATTGAGCAGCCTGCTTCACGCCATTCGAAACCGGCATCGGAAAAGATTTTGTCCAGGCCTTCTTCAATCGCCTGTTTGCGGACCAGCTGTGACCCCGGAACAACTAATGCCCGCACATGTTCGGCGACATGTCGCCCTTCGACGACTTTGGCTGCTTCACGCAGGTCAGAAATTCGTGAATTCGTACAGGAACCAATAAAGGCCACATCGATTTTCTGGCCTTTAATCGGCTGGTTTTCTTCCAGTTCCATATAACGGAATGCTTCTTTGATCAGAGTCTGCTCATCGGGAGCATAGCTGGAAATCGGAGCCAGGTTTTCTGAGACGCCGACTGATTGCGCCGGAGTGATGCCCCAGGTGACCGTGGGTTCGATGTCAGCGGCGTCAAATTCCACGACATCGTCGAATTGTGCATCGGGACCGGAAGCGAGGTCGAGCCACCATTCCGCAGCTTTGTCAAAGGCGGCTCCCTGCGGGGCAAACGGGCGGCCTTTCAAGTAGTCGACAGTTGTCTGGTCTGGATTGATGTATCCGCAGCGGGCTCCCCCTTCGATGCTCATGTTGCAGACTGTCATCCGTTCTTCCATTGACATGCGGTCGAAAACTTCACCTGCATATTCGTAGGCGTAACCCACGCCTCCCTGGACACCCAGTTTGCGGATGATGTACAGCGTCACGTCTTTGGCGGTCACGCCCGGACCGAGTTCGCCATTCACGACGACCTGGCGGACTTTCGGGCGTCCCAGTGCCATGGTCTGCGTGGCCAGCACGTGTGCAACCTGGCTGGTTCCGATTCCCAGTGCAATCGAACCGAAGGCACCGTGGGTACTGGTGTGACTGTCACCACAGACAATCGTCATGCCGGGCTGAGTGAGCCCCTGCTCAGGGCCGACAACATGTACGATTCCCTGCCTGATATCATCAACATCCAGCAGCGTGACGCCAAACTCAATGCAGTTTTTTTCGATGGCGGACATCATTTCTTCCGCCAGCAGGTCTGCAAAGGGACGTGCCTGGTTCTGTGTCGGGACGATATGGTCCACGGTGGCGATCGTGCGTTCGGGGAACAGCACTTTCAGTCCCCGGTCACGCAGCATTTCAAATGCCTGCGGGCTGGTGACTTCATGGATCAGGTGTAAGCCGATCAGCAGCTGATCCTGTCCGGATTCGAGAGTTTTGACGCAGTGTAAGTCCCAGACTTTATCGAACAGATTTTTTGTGTTACTCATCTTTTTCTTTGTTTCGTTCAACTCATAATAGGCAATGACAGGGGGAAAACAGGCTTTGAAAGCGGACGGAAACCGGCGTGTTCCCCAATGACACGCTGGAAGTGGCATGGTTCTTCTGGACTCATGACCACATGAAATGCCAGATTAGAAAACGTGATCAGAAACCTTACACAAAACAGGGAGTAAATATAAGGTTTCCGAGCCTGACAAATCTAAAAATCTCCAGCCGGGAGAGTGGAAATCACAGTTAAACCAGAGAATCCTGTGTTCCTGCCGGGATTGGAATAATGCCATTATCGCAAGTATGTCCGCTTTCTCTACTAGATTGTAGGAATTTTGCAGAGCAAATGGGATAAGAATTTTAAAAAGAAGTGCTGGAACCGTTGTGTATTGTTCAGTCAGCTTTTAAACTCCACGGCTTGATGCAAGTTATTGCCTCACCATAACTTTGAGAACACTGACAACGTACGGAGAGCAGGTGGTATGCCTTAACTCACTGTCGTTGCTCGGCTTAGGTTCCGGTTTTGCGCTCAGGTTCTGTCATGAATGAGCTGCGGTGAAGCAGATTTGTCTGGCATCCCCGGTAGTAAAATAATTCGATTTAGTCCCTAACGGTCTGGTTTTTTAACGTGTTTGAAGGTTTGACGTCCAATCTGAAAACGGCACTCAGCGGTCTTGCCCGTGGTGGGAAACTCACCGAAGGCAATATCAGGGACGGGTTGCGCGAAGTCAGGCAGGCTTTACTGGAAGCCGACGTTAATTACGAAATTGCCACCAGCTTTATTGAACGGGTTACCGAGCAGTCGGTTGGTGAAAAAGTTCTCAAGTCGGTTCGACCTGATGAGCAGATCGTTGGTATTGTCCATCAGGAACTGATCAACCTGATGGGGCCTGTCGAGCCTGGTTTTGCTTACAGACCGTCTGGTATCACCGTCATTATGATGTGTGGTCTGCAGGGGAGCGGTAAAACGACCACCTGTGGTAAGCTGGCCCGCCTGCTGAAAGAGCAGGGTCGCAAGCCGATGCTGGTTGCAGCCGACTTGCAGCGTCCCGCGGCGATTGAGCAGTTGAAAGTGATTGCCGGTCAGGTCGACGTTCCCGTCCATGCGGAAGCACCGGATGGCAATAATGCGGTAAAAGTCTGCCAGAACGGGTTGAATCAGGCGAAGAAGCTGGGCAATGTTGACACCGTCATCCTGGACACCGCCGGTCGTCTGCACGTTGACGCTGACCTGATGAAAGAACTGGAGCAGATTGAACGCAAGCTCCAGCCTGACCAGGTGATTTTTGCCTGTGATGCGATGACAGGACAGGACGCGGTCAACAGTGCAAAAGCATTCAATGATGCTCTGGAACTGGATGGGGTCATCCTGACCAAGCTGGACGGTGACACGCGTGGCGGGGCTGCGTTAAGTGTCAAAGAAGTGACCGGCGTGCCGATCAAGTTTATCGGTGTCGGCGAAGCGCTGGACCGCCTGGAGCAGTTCCACCCGGACCGGATGGCAGGCCGCATCCTGGGGATGGGCGATGTCGTCTCGCTGGTGGAAAAAGCCCAGGAACAGTTTAATGAAGAAGAAGCCGCTGATCTGCAGAACCGGATGGCTTCAGGTAAGTTCAGCCTGAATGACTTCCAGAAGCAGATGGCAACCATTCGCAAGATGGGGCCAATGCGGGAAATCATGAAAATGATTCCCGGTATGGGTGGCCTGATGGATACGAACCCGGATGTCGATCCCGGTTCGGAAATGAAGCGGATTGACGCGATCATCAGTTCGATGACACCGGCAGAACGGGAAGATCCCGGTCTGATCGATCACAGTCGTCGTCGTCGTATCGCGTTGGGAAGTGGATCTGATCCTTCGGATATCAGTCGACTGGTTAAAGATTTCAACAACATGGCGGGCATGATGCAGAAGATGGCCGGCATGGGCATGCGTGACAAGATGAAAGCCATGCGAGAACTTTCCTCGGGTGCCATGATGGATCCGATGGGAGGCATGAACAAGAAAAAAGAGCGCAGCAAACGGGGTGGTGATCCTCTGAAGCTGCGTGAGAAAAAGAAAAAAGATCGTAAAAACAAGAAGAAGCAGCGAAAGAAAAACCGTTAGTCGGACTGACGGTACCTGCTGTTTTTGACTGAGCGTCTAACGCTATATTTTGTATCTTCCATAAGATAAGAGTTTGTTTCCTAAAGGAGAAATTAGTGGCAGTTCGTATTCGTATGAAAAGAATGGGACGTAAGCATCGCCCCTTCTATCGTATTTGTGTAATGGATTCACGCAAGCAGCGTGATGGAGAAGCAATTGAAGAAATCGGGACCTACGATACTTCTGTTGCCGACAAGTCAAAACGCGTTGAAATTAACATGGAACGCGTCGACTACTGGATGTCAGTGGGTGCCAAGCCGTCGGAAAACGTGGCCACTCTGATCAAGAAAGTCAAGAAAAACAAATTTGGTACAGCGGCTGCTCCTGCACCTCTGACTGCTCCAAAAGAACCTGCTCCCGAGCCGGAACCAGAAGCAGAAGAAGCATCAGCAGAAGCAACCGAAGCCGGTTCAGAAGAAGCTGCTGCCGAAGAAACTCCCTCAGAATAGTAATGTTCTGAGTTGTTTTGAAACAGTTACGCTCTGAGAGAGCATTATGCGATTTGATATTCTGACTTTGTTTCCTGAACTGTTTGACAGCTATCTGGAACAGGGCCTGCTCAAGCGGGCGATCCGGAATCAACTGGTTGAGATTCAACGTTGGAATTTTCGAGACTGGGCGACAGACAAACACGCCTCGGTAGATGACCGCCCCTACGGCGGTGGACCGGGAATGCTGATTGGCTGTGATACAGTATTTCAATGTGTAGAGCATGTTCGGGAAGTCGTTCCTGAGCCCGGTAAACTGATTATGTTAACCCCCCAGGGGCGGACGTTAAATCAAAGCCTGGCGCAGGAATTATCGAAAGAACGGCAACTGACTTTACTTTGTGGAAGATACGAAGGGTTCGACGAACGAATCCGCATTGGTCTTGAGCCAATGGAAATATCGGCAGGTGACTTCATTACCAATGGAGGGGAAGTGCCGGCCATGTTGATTATTGAGACTGTGATCCGGTTAATTCCGGGAGTACTGGGCGATGAAAGCAGTGCCAAATATGATTCGTTTTCCGAGTCGGGCCTGCTGGAATATCCACAGTACACGCGGCCTCAAAACTTTCGTGGAATGGAAGTTCCGGAAGTGTTGTTAAGTGGAAACCATCAGGAGATAGCCCGCTGGCGTCACGAGCAGAGTCTGTTGCGGACTCGTGAACGACGCAGTGATCTGTTGACTGAATCGGAATCAAATTCAACTTAAACCAGATATTGTAAACAGTGCATTCCAGGCGTCCTTGTCGGGACTCCGGAGAACGTACCAAGAGGACTTTGAGTCATGCAGGAATTATTGAAAAAAGTAGAAGCGTCGAGCCTTCGCGAAGAGCCACTTCAGTTTGAAATCGGCGATACCGTAGATGTGCACACACGGATCCAGGAAGGTGACAAAGAGCGCATCCAGATTTTCAGCGGTGTGATTATCGCCCGTCGCGGTGGTGGTACACGTGAAAACTTCACGGTCCGTCGCATCGTGGCCGGCGAAGGGGTTGAACGAATTTTTCCCGTGAATTCCCCCAAAATCGCCAAGCTGGAAATCAAACGACACGGTCGCGTACGTCGCGCCAAGTTGTACTACCTGCGTGATCGCGTTGGTAAGGCAACTCGACTGGTCGAACGTCGTGCCAAAGTCAAAAACACAGACGCAGAGTAACATCGATAAAGCAGCAGGAGCACTGGGCTGGTTTCAGTGCTCCTGAATCAGCTGCCTGATGTACTTGCAAATGGCAGCATCACCCTCCGGTTGACGGTGTTCGCGTATGGCTGGAAAATGGCTCGGTCGATTACTGGGAGACAAAGGTGAACGCGCTGCAGTTCGCTTTCTGAAGCAACTGGGGTATTCGATCATTGCCCGTCAATACCGGACAGATCAAGGGGAAATCGATGTGATTGCCCTCGATGGCGAGACGGTCGTCTTTATCGAAGTCAAAACCCGCAAGAGTGATGCAAAAGGTCAGCCCTATGAGGCGGTGACATTGCAGAAGCAGAAACAACTGACCCGTCTGGCGGGTATTTTTCTGAAAAAACAGCAACTGCTCTCGCAGCCGGCGCGGTTTGATGTCATCTCAATCGTCTGGGGAGCAGGGCAGTCGCAACCGGAAATACAGCATTTCCAGAATGCGTTTGCCCCATCTGGTGAGTTCCAGTTTTATACCTGATCTCACAGGATTGTAATCTTTGCCGGATCCTTCTACATTGGCTCTGTCCTCGCTGACAGATGCGTCGTAATGTCAGCGTAGCGGCGTCCTCGTTAATAAGATTGCTGTGATAAACGGTAGTCACGAGGACGTGAATCACTGTCTGGTTGTTTGAGAAACTGTTTGCATCTGAAGGAGTCGAGAATGTCTGTTGAGCAAAAAGCGGCTGAATTAGGTCTGGTCTTTGAGCCGATTGAACCAGGATATCTGAATCTGTGTATTCGCAGCGGTAATCAGCTGCTGACATCAGGGCATGTCAGCGATCAAAAAGGCCGACTGGGTGAAAATGTATCTGTGGAAGAAGGTCAGGCAGCTGCCCGTGATTGTGCAATCAAGATTCTGCGCTCCGTACGCGATGAACATGGCACCCTGGATGGATTGAAGGTCGTGAAGCTGCTGGGCTGTGTGAATTCGACACCCGATTTCACAGACCAGCACCTGGTGATTAATGGTGCTTCCGATCTGTTTCATGAACTGTATGGTAAAAGCGGAGACGGTTATCATGCCCGCAGTGCCCTGGGTTTCGCCGCACTACCCACAGGGGTTGCTGTTGAGATTGAGGCGGTTTTTGAGATCAAAGAGCCCTGAAACCATCGGGAGTCTGCCGATCAGGGAGATCAGTGACTTTAAGTCGGAAGTAGCAGAGAAATCAGCTTTTCTGGAAAATCGCTTGACAAACTGAACGGCAAAGTGTGTAATACATGCCGATTGGTATCACTCAGATACTAGATATAGTTGAAGGGGACCTCAATTATATTAGTAGATCTGAACTGATTTCACTCGAAACTGCGAAAAGGATTTCCAACCTGTATTATGGGAGTATTACTCTCACCACGCCTTGCTTTTAAAGCACCTTCCTTAGCTCTGCGGGCTCAGTCCGGAGCAATGTCTTGTCCCCGGTGACATCTGGGCCTCTAAACGGTTATCGTTGTATAACTTGTTTAATCATTAGAGCTTATGTGTTTTATTTCAAGGGTTTGAGAACACTCTCAGATTTCAGGTAGGCTTTTTCCGATATAGATAGATAGAGAAGGAACTCATAGAAGCTGAAAAAGTGACTCCCAGAGTACTGAGCACAGATGTGTTAAGCTGAGGGTTTCAAAGATCTTATAACTATAGTTCAAGCAGCACTGGTAATGGATTTGTGCTGTCTTACTGTAGGAGATTGAGGGTCAGGCTAAGATGGCTGGGTCAAATCAGACACGCGTTGTAATTTCTGGAATTGGTATTGTTTCGCCAATCGGTATCGGTATCGAACCGTTTTGGCAGAACATATGTTCGGGTAAATCTGGTATTGATCGTCTCACGTCAATTCCCACAGAAAATTTACCTTCCAAGCTGGCTGGAGAAGTCAAAGACTTCCATCCCGAGCTGCACGTCTACAACAAAAAATTTCTGAAAGTCATGTCCCGCGATATCCAGTTAGGAGTCTCCGCGGCTTCTGACGCAGTGAAAGATGCCGGAATCAAACGTGGTGTGGTTGATCCGGAACGGTTTGGCGTATCCTTTGGTGCTGGTCACATCCCCACGACTCCCGATGAGCTGGTGGCTGCTGTCAAACGATGTGCAGAAGATAATTCCTTCGAAGTCACCCGCTGGGGTGAAGATACAATGGGGCAGATTACTCCGCTGTGGATGCTCCGCCAGCTGCCGAACATGCCGGCCTGCCATATTTCCATTGAACACAATGCTCAGGGACCGAACAATACAATTACCAGTCAGGATTCGTCGGCGTTGCTCGCGTTAGCGGAAGCGATGCGGTGGATCAAGCGTGGTGCCGTCGACTGTATGGTCGTCGGAGCGTGCACTTCAAATATCAATCCCGTTGATCTGTCTCGTAAAAATCTGATTGACCTGCTCTCGCGGGATGAAGACCCCAAACGGGCCTGTCGTCCCTTTGACCGTTTTCGCAACGGTACGATCCTCGGCGAAGGAGCTGCTGCTTTTGTGGTCGAAAATTATGATCATGCTGTTCGCCGCGGTGCTGAAATTTATGCAGAAGTGATTGGTCTGGGAGCTGGCTGTGATGGAAAGTCCCTGAGCAACAGCGATGAGGAAAGTGATACTGGTCTGGTGCGAGCTGTTGAATCTGCGATGCGTCAGGCCAATCTGATGCCTCATCAGCTTGGTCATATTAACGCCCATGGCAAGAGTACGAAAATCGATGACCAGGTCGAAGCTCGAGCATACCATCGGCTGTTTGGTGATGATGCGATTAAAATTCCGATTACGGCTCTCAAGAGCTACTTCGGTCATTTTGATGCTGGTTCGGGTGCTGTCGAACTGGCTGCGAGTATTCTTTCACTCCGACATGGTGCGACTCCGGCAACTTTGAATTATGAAACTCCCGATCCCTTATGTAATCTGGATGTCATTCATGGTGAAGTTCGTCCGATGTCAAAACGCACAGCCATGACAGTCAGCCGCACCTCGTTTGGTCAAACTGCTGCTGCTATCCTGCGGGCCATTTAAGAGTTAAGAGTGATTCTCTTTCACCGTAGCGACTCTCTTGCGAGGACTCTTCAAAGATGTCCTGAAGATAATGTCGTTGGCCTCGCTTATGCGGGATGTAATCTTTCAGGCATAAGCTGGTATTGAATCCCCGTGGCATCATTCTAGCCTGTTCTCAGGCTTTTTTACGCGCATGAGTACATCCCTCTTGAGAACCTGATTCAATTTAATCAGAATGAACGTTCAAGACTGTGTCCAGTTTTACTGTAGCGTCTCCAGAGCTAATTAAACCGAGTGAATTAGTATGAGAGATGCTGTGGTTAATTGTGATGCGATCCAGAAGGCAGTATCCAGCCTTCGCAGGACAGCTAATTCCGTCCTGATGAATTTAAACGCTCAACATATTCTCAGGAGATTCAGTCATGGCGACAGAGATTCTTGATACCGTAGCCAACACCCCAAAGATTCGACAGACCCAACTGCTGATTGATGGAAAGTGGGTGGATGCCATCAGTGGTAAAACTTTCGCAACGATTAATCCTGCGACAGAAGAAGTTATCGCCGAAGTGGCTGAAGGGGACGCTGCCGATATTGACCTGGCAGTGAAGGCTGCCCGCAAAGCTTTTGAATCGGGTCCCTGGTCCAAAATGGATGCGCGCGATCGCGGTCGACTGATCTATCGACTGGCTGATCTGATTGAAGAAAACATCGAAGAACTGGCGGCTCTGGAATCGCTGGATAACGGGAAGCCGATCCGTGACAGCCGTGCTGCTGATTTGCCACTGGTGATTGACTGTCTGCGTTATTACGCCGGTTGGGCTGACAAAATCGAAGGAACCACGATTCCCATTCGTGGTAACCATTTCTGTTACACGCGACGCGAACCACTGGGTGTCGCGGGGCAGATCATTCCCTGGAATTTTCCGCTGTTAATGGTTGCGTGGAAATGGGCACCCGCGTTGACGGCGGGTTGTACGATTGTGATGAAACCCGCAGAACAGACACCGTTATCCTGTCTGCGACTGGCGGAACTTGCGCTGGAAGCTGGAATCCCACCGGGCGTGATTAATGTTGTTCCCGGTTACGGGCCTACAGCAGGCGCTGCCCTGGTGAAACATCCGGATGTCGATAAGATTGCATTTACCGGTGAAGATGCAACCGCGAAAATCATCATGGCCGATGCCGCTGCTACGCTGAAGCGGTTGACATTCGAGCTGGGGGGCAAGAGTCCGAATGTTGTATTCGCAGACTGTGATCTGGATGCAGCTGTAGCCGGCGCGGAGTTCGGTCTGTTCTTCAATCAGGGACAATGCTGCTGTGCCGGGAGCCGACTGTTTGTGGAAGAGTCGGTACATGAAGAATTCGTCGCAAAAATTGTCGCGAAGGCGGCTGCCCGAAAACTCGGGGATCCACTGAATCCGGAAACCACACAGGGACCGCAGGTGGATCGGGCCCAGATGGACAAAATCCTGAGTTATATTCAGAAAGGGACCGATGCCGGGGCAAAGTGTGTCACGGGGGGATCCCGCTTTGGTTCCAAAGGATATTTTGTGGAGCCGACGGTCTTTGATCATGTGACCGACGAAATGTCGATTGCCACTGATGAGATCTTCGGGCCGGTTTTGAGTATTCTGCCTTTCAAGAATGTGGATGAGGTTGTTACACGTGCGAATAACACTCATTTTGGTCTGGCTGCTGCTGTCTGGACCAGTGATGTGAAAAAGGCGCACCTGATGGCCAGTCAGATCAAAGCCGGGACGGTCTGGGTAAACTGTTATGATGTGTTTGACGCAGCTGCTCCCTTTGGTGGATTTAAACGCAGCGGTATCGGACGCGAACTCGGTGCCGCGGGACTGGCCAGTTATACAGAACTGAAAACAGTGACGATGAACCTGGACTGAACTTTGAAAATGGAGGATTGCTTTCCGGTCTGAAATGTTGCTATAGCAGGTGCTCGAACTTACTGTCACATAGTAGTTTAGAATCAAATATTTATGGCGCGGATTAGAGTCTGAGGATCGACCGAGAGTGTTGATCTGCTATAATCGGCCCGTATCTGGTCATCGATTACTCAAGAACAGGACGTTCGAATGGGCTCTTGGCACATTATCTTTACACTGGGAATCTTTCTGGCTGCCGGTCTGCTGTCAGGAACACTGGGAGAGCTGTTTCGTCTTCCCAAAGTAACCGCCTATTTATTAATGGGTGTGATCCTGGGGCCTGCGCTGCTGGATTTGATCCCCCATAAGCATCTTGAGGAATTGAAACCGCTGACTGATCTGGCGATGGCGCTCGTCTTATTTGGTCTGGGGAACCATTTTACGCTCTCGCGCCTGAAGCGATTGTTTCGGCGCGTTCTGCCACTCTCGGTAGGCGAAATCCTGGCAACATTTTTTATCGTCTTTATCGGCTTATTGCTGGTAGGTGAGTCCGGTAGCGCTGCGATTCTATTGGGAGCGATGGCGATTGCCACTGCGCCTGCCACCACGATTCTGGTTCTGAAAGAAATGCAGTCGGAAGGTTCGATTTCAGAATATACAGGGATCCTGGTCGCGCTGAATAATTTAGTCTCCATTGTCGCTTTCGAGATTATCTTTGTCGCCGTCTATTTCTTTCAGGGAGACAGTCAGACCAGTTCGGTATTTACTCAGCTGGGACATCTGGGGCTGGACATTTTTGGTTCGATCTTTATTGGTGTGTTCGGCGGTCTGATGATCAGCTACGGCAGTTCAATCATTAAAGGCAGCCGCCGAATGATTATGTTCATCGCATTGATTGCGATCGCATTGGGATTATGCCGTACGACCGGAATGCCTTATATGCTGACGTTTCTGGCGATGGGATTCACGGTCGCCAACTCTTTGACAGAGGAGGAGGTTCCCAAAGTCGAGGCCGAATTATATCCTTTGACCGGTTTTTTATGCGTCCTGTTTTTTATTATTCATGGTGCAGAATTAAAGCCCAGTCAGTTCATCGATGCGGGGCTGATCGGGACCAGTTATATTGTGTTCCGTCTACTGGGTAAATATATCGGAATATTTGTACCCGCCCGAATGCGGAAGGAAGAACCGGAAGTCTCCCTGTGGCTGGGAACCACCCTGTTTGCCCAGGCGGGAGCCGCGATTGCTCTTTCAGGTATTGCCGTCAGTCGCGACCCGGTGCTGGGAGGACATCTACAGACGATCATTTTAGGCTCCGTTGTGTTCTTTGAGATTGTCGGTCCGATTATGATCCGTCAGTCCGTTTTGCGGGCTGGTGAAGTTCCATTGATCAACGCCATTCACCATACCGCCGGTGATCCAATCAGTGAATTTCAGTCTATGATTCGGCGTTTTCTGGTCTCGTTTGGTCTGCTTTCAGAAATCGATCAGCCGCCGGACCAGATTCTGGTAGAACAGCTCTATCGCAAGAACGTGAAAGGCATAGCGCAGACAGCGACGTTTAATGAAGTCATCTCTTTTATTGAACACAGTCACGATAATACATTTCCTGTTTTAGGACCCCAGGAGGAAGTGGTGGGAGTGATTCGCTATCAGGATTTGAGTAATACCCTGTTTGACCCGAAAATCGGTTCCCTGGTACGTGCTGCCGACCTGGCGAATAATCTGGAAACGGTGGTTTACCCTGATGATTCCCTGGCTCGTGTCTGGAGTAAATTCCGTGAAGATTCCTATGACTGCCTGCCGGTGGTCTCCCGCGAGCAGCCTCATCGGATGCTGGGGGTGATAAGACGCTGGGAGATTTTAAAATATTACATCAAAGGTCACCGTTCTGCTCAAAGCAATGAAGTGAAGTGATCCATTTAGACGGTGTCCCGTTTTACTGTCGCGTTTCCAGGGCCATTTGGATCGAGTAGATAAGACTGGCGACGCCAGCGTAAAATGTGATGCGACCTGGAAGACACGCAGCACGCAGACCATGTATTGCGATTTCGATAAAACCGACTACACTGCAGGTTAGCCGATGCTTACCTGCTTTCAGAAACCGAATCAAATTCAATTCGAGGATAGATTACAGTGAAACGAGTTGCATTAATTACCGGAATTAATGGTCAGGACGGATATTATTTATCGAGGTTTCTGAAGGGCAAAGACTATGAAGTTCATGGGATTACTTCCTGCAGCAAACCCGGTATCGGTGAACCTCCCGAGAACTGTTATTACTGTGATTTTGCAGACGGTTCGAATTTGAATGAAATCATGGACAAGGTGAAACCGGATGAAGTTTATCATCTGGCAGCGCAAAGTCATGTCAGACTTTCGTTTGATATCCCTGTCTATACGGCTGAAGTCACCGGGGTTGGTACGCTCCGGTTACTGGATGCCATCCGCTATTTTGAACAGCAGAAGGGGAAGCAGGTTCGTTTTTACCAGGCCTCTTCCAGCGAGATGTTTGGTAAGGTCGTTGAATCTCCCCAGAGTGAAACCACCCCGTTTCATCCCCGCAGCCCTTACGCGTGTGCGAAAGTCTTTTCGTACTGGCAGACGATCAATTATCGTGAGTCCTATGGGATGTTTGCCTGTAACGGGATTCTGTTCAACCATGAATCCCCCCGTCGCGGCGAAGCATTTGTTACCAGAAAAATCACCCAGGCAGTAGCCCGGATTAAGCTGGGGCTGCAGGATAAACTGTTTCTGGGGAACATTGATGCGAAACGGGACTGGGGATTTGCCGGTGACTACGTCGAAGCGATGTGGCTGATTCTGCAGCAGGAAAAACCGGATGATTTTGTGATCGGTACCGGAGAGACGCATTCCGTGCGGGAATTTCTGGAAGCGGCATTCGGAGCAGTGGAACTGGACTGGAAGAAGTATGTGGAGATTGATCCACAATTTTACCGTCCTGCGGAAGTTGAACTGTTATGTGCCGATCCGACCAAAGCACGTGAAAAACTGAAATGGGAACCCAAGGTCTCATTTGAGGAACTGGCCAGAATGATGGTCGAAGCAGACCTGAAACGGACTCAGCAGGAAAAAATTCTGAACGAATCTGCTGGCTGAATCGATTCTTTCTTTTTCACTTCCCGCCCGGATCAGTACCATGTCAGTTCGAACCGAGATTGAAGAACTACGTAAGCAGCTCGAACATCATAATCGTCTGTATTACCTGGATGCGAAACCGGAAATCACCGATCGTGAATACGACCGGTTGATGAAACGGCTGGAGCAGCTCGAAACTGACCATCCGGAATATGACTCTCCCGAGAGCCCCACCAAAAAAGTCGGGGGTGCACCGATTGAGGGCTTTCAGACAGTCGCCCACCGATTACCGATGCTGTCCATCGATAATATTTTTGAGCTCGAAGGTCTGACTGAGTTTGAAGCCCGTATCTGTAAACTCCTGGGGCAAGATCAGGTTGAACTTACCGCCGAGTACAAAATCGATGGAGTTGCGGTTTCTCTGATTTATGAAGAGGGGCGGCTGATCCAGGGGCTGACGCGCGGAGATGGCCAACAGGGGGATGACATCACGCATAACGTGCGGACGATTATCGGTGTGCCTTTGCGGTTGGAGACAGAGAATCCCCCTGAACTGCTGGAGGTCAGGGGCGAAGCCTATATCAGCAATTCTGATTTTCAGGTTTTGAACGTGGAAATGCAGGAACAGGGAAAGGAACCGTTCGCGAATTCGCGGAATACGACCGCCGGTGGCTTGAAACTTCTGGACCCCAAACTGTGTGCCAAACGCAAGATTCGTTTTTTTGCCCATGGTATCGGGGCGATGGCGGGGGTGGACTACCAGACTCATATCGAATACCTGGCTGCCATACAGGAGATGGGAATCCCCGCGACACCAGGTGTGAAGGCGTTTCCTGATCTGAAAACGACGATGGAGCATGTGCAGACCATGATGGATGATCTGCACGCACTTGATTTTGAAGTCGACGGCATTGTCCTTAAGGTCAATCGTTTTGATCAGCGAGAGGAACTGGGAAATACTTCCAAAAGCCCCCGCTGGGTCGTTGCCTATAAATGGGAACGTTACGAAGCGGTTACCCGAGCCGAGTCGATTGTATTTCAAGTCGGGAAAACGGGGACGGTGACGCCGGTCGCCAACCTGGAACCAGTGCCGATTGCAGGAACCACGGTTTCCCGGGCCAGCCTGCATAATCGCGATGAAATGGAGCGGCTCGGAATTCAGATCGGGGACTGGGTGGTTGTCGAGAAGGCAGGGAAAATTATTCCGCACGTGGTCCGCGTAGAAGAGCATCGCCGCGATGGCAGTCAACAGGAACTGGAGTTTCCAACGCATTGTCCTGAATGCGATACCTTGCTGATACAGGATGAAGGCGGCGTGTATATCCGCTGTCCCAATCCCAACTGTCCCGCCATGCTGCGGGAAACACTGCGTTATTATGCCTCACGCCAGGCGATGGATATCGAAGGCATGGGCATCAAGATGATAGAACAGTTGCTGGGCCAGGGACTGTTGAAAGGCCTGGCGGACATCTATCGACTGCACAATTATTATGGTGACCTGGTCGCTCTGGAACGCCAGGGAGAAAAGTCGATCGAAAATCTGCTGGCGGGAATTGAAAATTCAAAAACACAACCACTCTGGCGTCTGCTGACGGGACTGAATATCAGGCATGTCGGTTCCAGTAATGCCCGGATCCTTGAGAAACAGTTCGGCACGATTGATGAGATTGCTCAACAGAGCGTGGAAGAACTGGCGGCCGTCGATGAAATCGGCCCCGTGATTGCCGAATCGGTTTATACTTTTTTTCATTCGGATTTCGGCACGAAGCTGATCGATGATTTGAAGTCGGCAGGATTGAATATGGGGAGTCCTGTCGAAAAGACGACGACAGAAGCTGCCGGGATTCTGGACGGTAAAACTCTGGTCGTGACAGGTACTTTGACACAATTCACTCGCGATGAAGCGAAAGAACTGATCCGCAAGCATGGCGGTAAAGCTTCCGGCAGTGTCTCTTCCAAAACCGACTACCTGGTTGCAGGTGAGAAAGCGGGCAGTAAACTCTCAAAAGCGGAAGAGTTGAACGTACCCGTCTTAACAGAAATCGAATTTCTGGAGTTGCTGGGCGAGTCTGGTTAAGCAGTGCATGTCAGGAGTCAGAGGCAATGGTCTGTGTGAGATTCATCTGTTCCAATCTCGCCAGTCGCTGCCGAAGATCAGGTTCGCTCCGGTAGAGGAGATCCAGGTCCCAGAGGTCCATGAAAACCCGCCCCTGGTTTAGCTGCAGGCAGGATTTCAGAGTGGTTTCGATCGAAGTGAAAGCTGGCAGACTGTACTGCCCGTTTTGCTGCAATTGTTCCAGCATGCCGTTTCCTGCGCGTGTCGGGATCAGGGAACAGCAGGAGACTCCCTGCGAAAAGGCATATTCAACCGAGCGAATTGCCCAGTCAATGCCCTCCTGTTCTTCCATGAAGGGCGGTTTCAAAAGAATGAAAACGCGGGTTTCAATCGCATGATTTAATAGAAATTCATTGGCGCGTGCGAAATCATCCAGTGTCATTCTTTTATTTAACGCCTTGAGAATGTCCGGATGAACGGTTTCCAGGCCCAGCGCAATTTCCAGTTGCCCGGTAAGTTGCTGTTGAAAGTCCAGACAGGACTGATTGCAGAGCAGGGGATGATTTTCCACAATCACCCGGTCATAGCATTGGACAAGCGCGGCAATCCCAGGGAGATCTTTTGGAGGTACGGCCCTGGCATCGAAAAAGTTTCCGCTGTTATACAGCTTGATCCGGGTAGCGGGGGGCAGATTACCCAGGGCATAGCGAATCTGTTGGATGATCTGTCCCGGTGCGACAGATTCATCTAAGGTGTTTTTCCAGAGATCACACATCAGGCAGCGAAAAGGGCATTCCCGATTCGTCAGAAAAATGGTTGAAATTTCAGCCGTCTGTCCTGTTGCGATATACTCAGTTTCATTCAGGAATGCATACGGCCGTAGTGGGGACACACTGTTTTTAGGCGGGCGGGCTGCCAGAATCTGTTGATCAGTAAAGTTCGGGACAGGCATTCATTACTCATAAAGTGAGTGCAGGGTCTGACGATAAGAATTTTCTGAATCGGAAAACAGGGAATGAAATGATTCTCGATTTACTGTACCTTCCTGAAAACGCCGCTTGGGATAGACGGGCATGGAAAACCCGGTTACCTGTTTCACACCGCGACAGACGATATCACCCTTGAGTGCATAGAGTTTCTCATGATTCCATTCGGTGAGTTCGATATAGGGAATGCCTTCTGCGATATCAATCACGTTCGGCAGGGCATAAGGACTGAATCCCGAAAAACCCAGGCTGCGCGCAGGTGCATAGGTTCGGACGTGTCCGCGACTTTGACCGCCTGAATACGTCAGGGAATGCTTGACCGCTTCCACTCCCCAACCTTCCTGATAGAGCATCAGGTTGTTCAAAACACTGCGAATCGTCAGTTCCGGGTTTGCATCAATCGGATAGTCTTTGAGATTCTCATCTCCACCATCGCCGTCGATCAGATATTTCCAGCGAGGATAGAGCTCCCGGATTTTTTTGCATAAAGCATAAGTCATGGTTGCCGCCTGGACATCCAGTTGTTTGTAATCCTCAACAATGCGAATTGTTTCCTGGCAGTCAAGGCTTTCCTGTGGGACGTCGATTTCTTCCAGAAACAGGCTGAGATTCATCTGTTCCAGAAACTGTCTTGCCTGTCTGCAGTCACTTCCTTCGCCATCAATTGACAACGAGAATGCCTTCAGTCGGGAAGGGGATTCTTTCCGCATCAGCAGAGCATGGTAGACGAGGAGAAAGATGGCGCCACTATCGACTCCGCCTGAGAAGAGTACGCCAATCGGTTGCTGGGCGGGAATCGTATCAAGCCACTTATGGATTTCTCGCGAAACCGCACTGATATAGTGTTTTCCAATCTCATTGAGTTGATTGGGAAGTCGATTGCGGGCAGGTGTAAAGAATCGTGTTGTTTTCGGATTCGGATCGGGACAGCCGATCAACTGCAGTTCCAGAACATAGTGTGCGGGAACCATCCGTGTGTAGGAGGGGCGGAATTGATCGTCCAGCCCTTCGCTTTTGAGAAACTCATAAATTTCATCGATCCGTTCGGCGATGATCAGGCAGGGACCTTCTGCGCGTTTTGCCAGAAAGAACCGCATGGGCCTGCCAATTGAGCGCGCCATTCGGACGCAGGTACCGTTCTTATGTACGAGCGCAAACTGCCCGTCAATTTGACGCACCTGTTCAGCAGATCCGCTGCCAACAAGTTCAGTCGCTTCTTCATACGTCATGTTGAAGATCAGATTGGCGTCGGCGTCCAGCAGGTTTACTAGACGTTCCACATATTCTTCATGAACCATTTAAATCTATCCTGAGATTTAAGATGAGCGATCTGGTGAGTTCGGGGCGTAGTAGTGATTTTATGATTCAAATTCTGAAATGAAAACTGCTACCAGCGGATTGCGCTTCTTTTAATTAAAACTTAATTTGTAGAACTATCTGCATTTCAGCTACTTGAGCCAAGTGTTGTTCTGTCTTCGCAAAGTATCTCCAATCAAAGATTTAGATATTCAGGGTCAAAATCTGGGGTTGAGATGGTGAATCCGGTCTGGTAGTTTACAACTACATATTGGAGAACATTTATGAGACATTTTCCGTCTTTGGCAGAGCTATCGCGGCGTCAATTTATACAGCTTGCCTCCCTGGGACTTACTGGTGGACTTTCTCTGGGAAGGTTATCTGAAGCTGTTGCCGGTTTACCACAGACTTCGAAGCAGCAGTCAGTGGTGATGGTTTATCTGCCGGGAGGTCCAACTCAGTTTGAGACCTTTGATCCCAAACCGGATGCTCCGAGTGAGATCCGCGGTTCTTTTGCAGCGACCCAGTCGCGCGTGCCGGGAGTGCAGTTTTGTGAACTGCTGCCCGAGTTGTCGACGATTGCGGATAAATTTTCAGTCGTGCGGACTCTGGTCGGAATGGAAAACCGACATGAATCGTTTCAGTGTTATACAGGACGTGCCGGAGGACGGACTGAAGATGGCGAGCCTGCTGGCGGCTGGCCTTCATTTGGATCGATTGTTTCTCAGCTATTGGGACCAGGCAGGGGAGGCATGATTCCCTATGTCGATGCTGCCCCCAAGATGAGTTATAACCCATACAATAATAACGGGAGCCATCTGCAGGGGAATCCGTCCTGGCCTGGGTTTACCGGTTACAAACATGTTCCCTTTGCATTGGAAGGAGAAGTCAAATCAGACCTGATTTTGAATGGCATAGATCTGAATCGTTTCAATGAACGCCGCGTTTTACTGGAAACCGTCAAACAGAATCAGTCGAGATTTACAGCTGAAGGGATTGATGATTTTCAGGATCAGGCTTTTCAGATGCTCTCATCCGGGCGTTTTGCTGCCGCCATGGATCTGGAACAGGAACCGCAGTCCGTGCGAGATCGCTATGGTAAACTGCAAAAGACGGATCCGAGTTTTGGTGGTGCCCCGCAAAGCCCGCAGCATTTGTTACTGGCGCGACGACTGGTGGAGGCGGGGGTCCGTTGTGTGAGTGTCGCGTTTGGTGCGTGGGACTGGCACGCCAACCGCGAGGGCTCGATTGAGTACCTGTCAAGAAAATATTTACCCGTATTTGATCACTCGCTTGCCGTCTTTCTGCAAGATCTGGAGGAACGGGGGTTGCTGGAGCAGACGACTGTCATCGTCTGGGGTGAGTTCGGCAGGACTCCAAGAATCAATGCCAAAGGGGGCCGCGACCATTGGCCGGGAACGCAGTCCGTGCTGCTGGCCGGTGGCGGAATTCAGGGAGGCCGTGTGGTGGGGCAGACAGATCGTGTCGGCGGAGTGCCACTGGATAGGCCCGTACATGTTCAGGAAATCTTTGCGACGTTGTACCAGAATCTGGGGATCAACATCGCCACCGCTCAGATTACCGACCTCTCCGGTCGTCCCCGTTATCTGATTGACGATGATAAACAGCCGATTCCTGAATTGTATTAAACTGTGTCCAGTTTTACTGTAGCGTCTCCAGGCCATTTAGAGCGAGTATCATAGATCCGGAGACGCAATGGTCAAATCTGACACATTCTAGAATGCCATGTGCAGTCATCCTTGTGATCAATCGTCAGATCTTCTCTCGCTGTCCTGAGAGAAAATTCGGTTTCTAAGTCTATTTAAGATAGGTGGTTAGCGTTTTGCTGAATCTCTATTCCGGGACAGGAACTGTGAATGTGAACCGTTGACGCTACAATATTTTCGAATATACTGCAGGCTAAGCTGAAGCTGTGATCTTGTGCCCGGATCTCATTCAGATACCCGCTCTCAGTGCGCTCGAAACGCCCAAAATCTTATCCGCTCTTCATTTTTCCAGAAGCCATCACATCATGTTAAACAGCGACGGTCCACGAATTTCCCCCCCTCGGTCTCTGAAAATCAGTTCCGATAAAACAAACGAACCCTTTCGCCAGGCACTGGGACTGGATGAAAACGGGAATTCGACATGTAATGAAGATCGTGATGAGATTCTGAGGTATCTGAATCTACAGTTGATTGCCAACGGCTACCCGGCTGCATTAACTGACGCCGACCGTACCTTTGCAGAAGTCGCCAAGGGTTTACTGGAGAATCACCGTCAGAAAAACCGGTTACTGGTGAATCACCGCTGTCCGGCAGACCAGCGAATTGAGCGTTTTCTGCAGACTCACTTCAGTGATGTTCCAGGGGGAGATGAGTTGAAGCTACCCGGTCGTACACTGGTACTGGATCGGTTTGGCCTGGCACGCGAATTGTCACTCCCTATTGAACATGATGAATTTTTCAGTGACCTTGTTCAGTCGTACCGGGTCAAGAATGGCGTACTGCACAACCCGAAGCATGACCGCCGCACGACGGTCGGAACGTTTCATGTCACCGAAGGCGGACTTCCGATTGCCGGAGATAAACGAGCCGTTCCACGGGCAACCTTCGTGAAAATGTTCGAAAACGCTATGGTACCTCCTGAAGAACTGAAACTGTTTCCGTTTACCGCGAAACAGGAAGAACCAGCTTCCGGCTGGGCTTCATTATTATTACGTCCGATTGTCTGTCCCGAAGTGAAAGGGGTAACGCCTGAGAAACGGATGGAAGTGCGTTTCTTCGCTCCCGGAACGTTGGTGAGCAACCTGGATTTCGTGGAATCAATTTTTGGGAACGCCGGCGATCCTTATGTACCGATCAACGATTCCGGTCTGGATGTGATGCACTGGACCGGGCATACCGGCGCTGTCATCCTGGCACCGCATCTGACGAAACTGACCAAGAAAGAAGTCGGTTTGCCTCACTGGGACGATGCAACCGAACGTCAGCAGCGGGACAGCATGTGCTGGAAATCGGAAGACGAACTCTACAACGACGGGATGGCATTCAAGATGACCTGTCGTACCGATGCCGGTGTGATCGTAACATTAATTGCAGATAACTATTTCGGTTACTGCAAAAAGGAAGTCAAAACCCAGATCAGTTACTCTGCGAATCTGTTTGGAAATGCGGAAGAAGAGCACGCTGGTGGCACGATGGCTTATCCCAGTTACAACCTGGGCGAAGGCTTCCAGATGAACAGCGTCCGCTATAACGGCCGAACCTTTAAGGATGTCCTCAATGATTATGGTGACCACATTGAGGGCAAAGAGGAGGGGTACGGAATCGATCAGAATTATCCGGAACTGATTTATATCCCGGAAGACGCCTACGCCAGTTTGCCGGAACAGTGTATTCGCTGGACCCGCGACGGCAAGCAGCATTCGATTCCACTGCTTCCCGGAAATATCTACATGGCTCCTTCCGGATATCATCTGCGGATGGAAAAGCATCCGGCCGCTCCCTCGTGGAGGATTGTCGGTACGACGGGAGAAGGAATTTTCTGTCATAAGCCGTGTACTGTGTCGGGCGGGGGTAAGAGTGAAATCAGTAAATCGTTGACGGATTATATGCTGTATGGTCCCGTGTTTGTCTCCAACTATGAGCAGGACATGGAGTATGTCCGCGAAATCATCGAGAAGGATTATTCAGAACGCTGGCTGGAACCTCTGCCGGAAGGACATCCCAATCTTAGTCCCAGCCGCAAGGTACTCGACCAGACGCGTTCACTGGGGAGTGTGATCAAGCTGTTGACTCCGTCGCCAGCTTACACTCCGGAGTTCAACGAGTGGTTAGATGCCATTCCCGATCATATTCGGGCGCTGGTCTTTATCATCAAGCGTATTTACTGGTCTGACTGGGGACAGGACTGGGACGACCACTTCGGCGTAGATATTGTCAATGGTACGTACGGTCATGAATTGAAGTATCGGGAACGCAAGCTGGTGGGAACTTACTTGCGGGTCGGTCTGTTTTCATTGTCCGGCTGGCGAACGTTCAAAGTCCGCCAGGATTTTATCGCTTCGATGAAGATTCAGACCGAGGATGACATCAGTGCTTCTGTCGTGGTCCCCGCGCGGTCGTTAAACCACCTGGCTGAAGGAGAAAAATTTGAAAGCTGCAAGTTTGTGATCAACAGTGAGTATCGCCTGTTTCAACGGCCCGACGATGCGATCGTCCGCGGCCTGGACAAGCAGACTGAAGCCGACCTGTCTCGGCCAGGTAACTTCATCTCGAATTTTGAACCGTTGACGAATCAGCAGGTCCGCGAGATGAGCAAGTACGTGGTCGATTTTGACGCCTTCAGTGCTCCCATGCAGGAAATGCTTAAAGCAGCAGAAGAATCGAACAGCAGCTATGTCGTCTGTTCGGCGAATCCACGCCAGATCGATGGTAAGCCGACCAAAAATCCACGCTATCTGCAGATTCGTCCTGATCTGGTGAAACCATTCAATACTTATGTCACGAAGATGGCAACCCGTCTGTTTCGGGCGATCCCTGCCGATCAGCCGGTACACAATCCTGTTAACGCAGTCATGGTGGGACGTCGTAACAATCCACCCGACAAGGAAAAGGGAATCCGCAGTCTTGCCGTCTATTCACCAATTCATTACCAGGAACTCCCCGAACTGTTCATGGACTTTATCTGTTCGTTGACGGGGAAGAGTCCCTCTACTACCGGTGCCGGCAGTGAAGGGGCCTTAACCAAGGGACCTTTCAATGCCTTACGTCCTGCCGCTGATCTGAACAGTGCGCTGGTTGGATTTATTCTGACCGGGTACGCCGGTTTTTCCACAGCCGCCGGTCATATAGGACCGAATGTGCGCGTTGACCATGATATCAGCCTGCTGATACCGGAAATCTGGTGCCGCATGTCAGCTGAAGAACGCGATCCGCAATTTCTGATTAAAGAAGGTCTGCTGGAACCCATCAAAGACTTTGAACACGGGGGACAGCAGATCCCGGCAAGCCGCCTGGGATATCGCATCACTTATAAATTCCTGTTACGATTCTTTGGTCGCGTATTTGATAACCCTGCTTCGGTCTTTGATGAGACAATTCTCAAGCCGGAAAAACAGGATCTGGATTCGTTTGTCGATGGCATTCAATATATTGCGGAAGCACAACAACGTGTAGCGAAACAGTACTTCGAAGATGGTTCCTATGAAGAGGCCTGTCCTCCTTTACAGGCCATTCTCTCGATAATGGCGCAGAGTAACTGGCAGGGGTATACCATTCATGATCCTGAAGTCCGGTCCCTGTTTACGCGGGATTCATTACTGAAGAGTGACTGGTATCAGAAGCGTCTGCTGGCGCGACAGGAACGTGAAGTTGCTTTATTGAACCGTCATCTGGAGTATCTGGAAGCTTTCGCAGTGCATCCGGGGTATGACCGGGAAGTGACCCGTCTTTATATTCCGGAACGGCGCGAATGGGTTGAGAAGCAACTGGCTCATATTTCCTCCCCGGCATACCTGGAAGAACTGTCAGGCATGATTGGTGCGCAACCGGGGGCAGATTTGAATCTGACTACTGAATAAAGCAGTGCACGAGCGGTTTCGCTTTTCAGATGATCTGCTAAAATGCCTGCTGTCACCGTATCCTGGTGGTCAGAACTGGTGTCTTGACTGTGTCTGACCGCGCGCCGGGTCTGTTCGTTTGTTCTGAACACCAGCTGTGTGGTTACAGCGACACGGTGAAGTCAATAATTCATTCCTCAGATTACCCCCATTAGACAGTTAGTACAGGTTTCCCAGGTATGTCAGATCGCGCTGCTCGCATTGAAGCTCTCTATTCCGCCGTTCAGAAACGAATTCTGATACTGGACGGGGCTATGGGAACCATGATTCAGAACCATAAGCTGAAAGAAGCAGATTACCGGGGATCACGGTTTGCCGATTATCATATGGACATTGCCGGGAACAATGACCTGTTAAGCCTGACGCAGCCGGAAATTATCCGGGGAATTCACCGCGAGTACCTGGAAGCGGGCGCGGATATCATCGAGACCAACACATTTAATGGAACGCGATTATCTCAGAGTGATTACCAGATGGAATCTCTGGTGCATGAACTCAATCTGGAATCGGCCCGGTTGGCGCGGGAGGTTGCCGATGAGATTACCGCAGAAAATCCGGACAAGCCCCGCTGGGTCGCCGGTATTCTCGGGCCTACCAGTCGAACCTGTTCGATCTCACCTGATGTGAATGACCCGGGTGCCCGGAACGTGACATACGATGAACTGGTCGAAAACTATCTGGAATCGATCGATGGTCTGGTCAAGGGAGGAGCCGACCTGATTCTGATCGAGACCATTTTCGATACGCTTAATGCCAAAGCGGCTGTTTTTGCTGTGAAAACTTATTTTCAACGGGAAAACGTAGAACTCCCGATCATGATCTCCGGGACGATTACCGACGCCTCGGGACGAACTCTCTCAGGCCAGACGACAGAAGCCTTCTGGAATTCGCTGTCACATGCGAAGCCTTTTTCAATCGGATTAAACTGCGCGCTCGGAGCTCAGGAATTACGACAGTATGTCAAAGAGCTCTCGCGAGTCGCTGATACTTATGTGTCAGCGCACCCCAATGCTGGGCTGCCCAATGAATTTGGTGAATACGATCAGTCTGCAGCAGAGATGGCAGAGATCGTCGATGAATTTGCCAGCAGTGGTTTCCTGAATATTCTGGGGGGATGCTGTGGTACAACGCCGGCGCACATCAAAGCGATCGCGGAGGCAATGGAAAAACATTATCCGCGTCCGATTCCCGAGATTGAGCCTGCACTGCGCCTTTCCGGGCTGGAACCGTTTAATGTCACGAAAGACAGCCTGTTTGTAAATGTCGGCGAGCGCTGTAATGTTACCGGATCGGCTCGTTTTAAACGACTGATTAAGGAAGACGATTACGATACGGCATTGGAAGTGGCGTTGGAGCAGGTACAGAACGGTGCTCATGTGATGGATGTCAACATGGATGAAGGCATGCTGGATGCCGTCAAAGCCATGACCCTGTTTCTGAATCTGGTCGCGACCGAGCCGGAAATCGCGCGGGTTCCGGTGATGGTGGACTCATCCAAGTGGGAAGTTATCGTCGCTGGCCTGAAGTGCATTCAGGGTAAACCGATTGTCAACTCGATCAGCCTGAAGGAAGGGGAAGCGGAATTTCTGGAACGGGCCCGGCTCTGCCAGATGTATGGAGCAGCCGTCGTCATCATGGCGTTTGACGAAGAAGGGCAGGCCGATACACAACAGCGGAAAACAGAAATCTGCGCGCGTTCTTATAAGTTACTCGTCGAACAGTTAGACTTTCCCCCACAAGACATCATCTTCGACCCGAATATCTTCGCGGTTGCGACAGGCATCGACGAGCATAATAACTATGCCGTTGATTTCATCGAAGCGACACGCTGGATTCGCCAGAACCTGCCTTACGCCAGTGTCTCGGGTGGAGTTTCGAATGTGTCCTTCTCTTTCCGCGGTAATAATCCGGTGCGCGAAGCCATTCATTCGGTTTTCCTGTACTACGCGATTCAGGCCGGTATGAATATGGGTATCGTGAATGCCACCCAGTTGGCGGTTTATGATGATCTGCCTGCAAAACTCAAGGATCGCGTCGAAGATGTAATTCTGAACCGTACACCGGAAGGGACCGAGGCGTTACTGGCGATCGCGGAAGAGTATCGGGGCGATGGTAAAGCCGGTTCCAGTAAAATGGAAGATCTCTCGTGGCGGGAGTTGCCGGTGACCAAGCGTATTGAACACGCGCTTGTAAAAGGGATCTCCACTTATATCATCGAAGATGCAGAACTCGCTCGTCAGGAACTGCCTCGACCGCTGGATGTGATCGAAGGACCGCTCATGGACGGTATGAACGTGGTCGGGGATCTGTTCGGTGCGGGAAAAATGTTCCTGCCCCAGGTCGTGAAGTCGGCACGCGTCATGAAGCAGGCAGTGGCTTACCTGCAGCCATATATCGAAATGGAAAAACAGGAAGAAAGCAAACCCAACGGACGCATTCTGATGGCGACTGTGAAAGGGGATGTGCACGACATCGGCAAAAATATTGTGGGCGTAGTGTTGCAGTGTAATAATTTTGAAGTCATTGATCTGGGAGTGATGGTTCCCTGTGAGACAATCTTAAAGACGGCGCGTGAAAAACAGTGTGATGTGATCGGACTGTCGGGCCTGATCACACCTTCGCTGGATGAGATGGTTACCGTGGCGGCCGAGATGGAACGCCTGGGAATGGATTTACCACTGATGATTGGCGGTGCAACGACATCCAAAGCACATACGGCGGTAAAAATTGAACCGCAATATACGCGAAACCAGGTTGTGTATGTTCCTGACGCATCGCGTGCGGTGGGAGTCGCAGCGGCATTAATCTCGGATGAACAGCATGATGACTATGTGGCCAAAATCAAAGCAGAGTATGTGACCGTTCGGGAACGGGTTGCCAATCGTAAGCCACAGGGGACTCCGGTGCCTTACGCGGAAGCAGTGACTCAGGGCCTGCAGATCGACTGGGAGAAGTATACTCCGCCGAAGCCTTCGTTCACCGGCACCCAGGTGCTTGATGATTATCCTCTGGAAAAACTGGTCGATTATATCGACTGGACACCGTTTTTCATCAGCTGGAATCTGGTTGGAAAGTATCCCCGAATTCTGGAAGATGACGTGGTGGGTGAAGCCGCCCGTGATCTGTTTGAAAGCGGGCAGGCTATGCTGAAGAAGATCATCGACGAAAAATTGCTTAAGGCGCGGGCTGTCATCGGTTTCTGGCCCGCGAATCGTGTGCAGGAAGATGATATTGAAGTCTATGCAGATGAAAAACGCGGCGAAGTCATTGCGAATCTACATCATATCCGACAACAGGTACGCAAACGCGGACAGGAAGAGAAGCCGCTGATGTCGCTGGCGGATTTCATTGCGCCGAAAGAAAGCGGACAACAGGACTACATTGGTGGTTTCGTGGTAACTGCGGGAATTGGAGCTGAGGAGCTGGCGAAGTCGTATGAAGCAGAGCATGACGACTACAGCAGCATCATGGTCAAAGCACTGGCAGATCGACTGGCGGAAGCCTTTGCCGAGCATCTGCATGCACGCGTCCGCAGAGAATTCTGGGGGTATGCGGCTGATGAATCGCTGAGCAACGATGCATTGATAAAGGAAGAGTACCAGGGGATTCGTCCGGCTCCCGGCTATCCAGCGTGTCCCGATCATACCGAGAAGGCGACCTTGTTCAGGATGTTGAATGCGGAACAAGAGATTGGGGTGAATCTGACCGAACATTTCGCAATGTACCCGACTGCAGCCGTGTCCGGCTGGTATTTTTCTGCTCCCGAATCTCGTTATTTCCACACGGGAAAAATTGACCGGGATCAACTGGAATCTCTGGCAGAACGGAAAAAAATGAGCCTGGAAGACATGGAACGCTGGTTACGGCCGGTACTCATGGACTAGACTGTGTCCCGTTTTACTGTAGTATCTCTACGGCCAGTTGGAGCGGGTATCATCCATGGGGAGGCTATGCTGACACGAAGGCACGCTGATCAGCGTCCGGGTTTTAAGTTTGAGTGAACCGGCAGCCCCGATCCTGTTTCTGTCGGGGTTCCCATTTTTGATTTTCAGTTCCCCCGGTTTGAGTCTCCTCGGCGAACAGAATTCTACCGAGTACGAACCAGAAGTCAGACAGCCGGTTGAGAAATTGAAGCACAGCGGGGTTTACTGCCTCTTCAATATCCCAGACGTGAATTTCCGCCTGCCGCACCAGCGTGCGGATATCATGAGCGATGAGCACACGCAGACTTCCCTGGGGAAGAATGAATGAATCCAGTGGTTCCAGTGCCAGCGTCAGCCTGCCAATCAGTTCGGTCAGTTCCTCAACTGATTCCTGGGGGAAGCGTATCCGGTCTTCGCCGTCGACGAATGGCGTGCTGATATCGGAACCGATGTCATACATTTCCTGCTGAAATGAAGTCGCCAGTTGCGTCAGCTTGATCTCACAACTGCGATTTTCAGGCAGCTTGACCTGCAGGATCTGGTCTTCACAAACGTGAATGAAGTAGCCCAGTTTCACAGCCACTTGTTCGATGGAGGCTAAAGCTTTGATTCGCGGGCTGGCTTTCGAGATCCGTGAGCCATCATTGAGGCAGGTCTGCCCCTGATCCCCGGTTTTAGTGACGATCATATTGAGATGAACTGTTCCACGTTCCGCCACGGTTGTTTCCTCTATCAGACAATGGTCGCCTGATGTTTTCCGGTTGATCAGATATTGCGATAAAAAACTGGTTTAAGATTGTAGTATAATCCGTTCTAGTCAAAGAACGGCGTCAGAGAAGTGAGAAAACAACATTTTGACGGCTGATGACGGCAATCAGATGCAGTACATTCGTTTTAACTGGAAACCCGCGTTATTTGCACTCAAATCATGCGGAAACAGAACAAATATGAGACTTTACAAGCTTGGTGAGAGTCTATATACTTTCGACCGAAGCCCAGTCCTTCAAGGAATTTCGGGCTGCAGGAGAGGTGGCAGAGTGGCCGATTGCACCGGTCTTGAAAACCGGCGTGCCGAAAGGTACCGGGGGTTCGAATCCCCCCCTCTCCGTATTCAAACGAATGGTCGCTGCAAACACTTGAAATATTGTGTTTTGCAACGACCATTTTTTATTGATGACCTCGACTATGTCAAAACTGTGTCTTGCGGGCTTTTTCCGGTGGATGTCAGAGTGGCAGGGAATCTTCGCGCCACTGTGCTTTCCCGTCATCGAAATGATACATCAGGCTATCGACGTTTGAGTGTAAACTCGCCGATCTTCTTTGTATGTATAAAATTTTGATCGATATAATCATCGAGAAGAGTCACATCGCTTGATTCTCTACTTTGATTTGGTTCGTTGGTAAATTCTTGATCCCACAACACCACCGTATCTACCTGATTCGTTTCCAGGTCATTAATAATTTTTTGCTGAATGATTCTGGTGTTTGTGACACCTGGATCAAAATGATGGTAGAGCGTACCGCTGCGTCTACCTGACAGGAAGTAAACCATGACAGCATTGATGAAAACTTTATCGTGCTGTGGACTACCTACAAAAATTGGAGAGGGCCTTATATCAGTTTCAAGTTCATGAATGAGTTCAACAAGGCCTTCGGACTCTTTTCCCTTGATAGAGATAATTCCCTGTGTCCGATTGAGATTGATGGGCACGCCTTTTTGGAAATTCATAACATTGATGAAAAATACTCCTGCCAGATCCAAAATAAAAAATGACAAAAATAATAGCATGATCGGTCGCAGAATCGAACACACTTTTTTGAAGCGGGAGTGATAGAAGTGGATCAGCATTAGCGAAATGGGCAGGGAGATAACAAAAAATGGGAACATGTGCAAAAAATCGCAGCGGCCAAAACTATAAGGTAAAAAAAGGACTGCCAGTGAAAGCAAAAACTGGAATAATGTTTGCCGTTCGCTGTATTGAAAAAGTTCTCTTCGCAGATTTCGCTTTACCAGAGGCATCAACAGAAACACGATAAGAATTGGTCCGATGAAGACCAGCAGTTGAGAGATCATAAATAAAGCGATCCCATAATTCATCAATACGTTTTTGCCAATCAATAAAGAGGCTAAAGCCTGGATCTGGGTGTTGACCAGATCGATGGGATACGGGAGCACTCGATATGGTAGCGACTCTGACGGAAAAATGACAAGATTTTCAAATACAGCATAAAAACCCGCAGACAGCAGTGCTCCATAAACGGCCCCGGCTATCAAAACAATTCCTGTCAACAAAGACACTGACGAGCGAAATTTCTCTTGTTTCCCCTGTGAGTTTTCCCGGGGACATAGAATGACCGCCAGCGACGCCACAAAACCGAAAACGCCGAAATCATGTCTGAAAACGGCAGCCAAACCCAACAGCATACCTGTCAACCAGGGGCGTCGATTCCGGCTCAAATCCTCTGTCAGCCTCAACCCCGCTGCCAATATCAACATTAAGGCGGGAGAGACAATTTTCAGATGGCTGCCCTCAAGCGCCGCCAAATACACCAGAGTTGAGATGAGAGACCATGGTTTTGCCAGTCCCAATTTGCGGCAGATTATAAAAATCAAGGAGCCTGTCAAAGCGCAAATAACTGCATCATTCAATCGCGATACAATGAGCTGAACTCCAAAGACTTTAAATAATGCAGCCAGCCAGTAGAACGCGCCTGGACCGTAAATGCAATAAAAGTCATGGTAGGGCCTGTCGCCTACCAATACTCGCTCGGCCCCATAAACATGAATCCCTTCATCGTACAAGCTTTCCACCCCGACAGTGATTTTGGGTAGAAAATATACAAGAGCTAAGAAGAACACAGCAAAGCCGGGAAGAAGCCTTGTCAGTTTCCCACTTTTATTTGAAGGGTGAGCGTCTAAGTTGGAAGCATTCTGTAATTCTTCACGATTCTGATGTTGCATGAGACTTTCATCACTTTCACTCTCTTCCATGGCTTCTCTAAAACAGAACTAAGAGTGATCTGTCCTTACAGAGTCTTCTTCCAGGTCCCTGTTCAATTGATGCCTCAGATGGTCGACCTGGCTTTCTAATGCCTCAATCCTCTGAGTTAAATTGGAGCGGGACTTCCGGCTCTGCGTATTACTCACAAGTCGCTCTGCCAGAAGATCATCGGCAATCAGAACACGTTGAAAGAACATCATCAGTAGGGTGCTGAGATATTTTCGTCCCATTTCACGAAGATGAAGATTGGAACATCCCCACGTACGGCCGTACCAATTAATCGGAATTTCTGCGATATTGTACTTTCGTATTAAAGCACCCAGTGACATCTCTAACGTAATGTTGAAATGACTGGCATGATAGGGGCCACAATCTTCAATCACTTCAGTACGGTAAGCTTTAAAAGCGTTTGTTAAATCGTTGAATCGCGTCCAGAACATGTATTTCATGACCGTATTCACAATTCGGTTTACAAACCTTTTAAAATGAGGATAATTTTCGACATGACTTCCCTGGATGAACCGTGATCCAAAAACACAATCATAGCCTTCCTCAATCTTTCGATAATAATCAACCAGATTATTCGGGTCATCAGACTGGTCTGCCATGTAGATGATCACAACGTCTCCCTGGACAACTGAAAGTCCGGAGCGAATGGCACGTCCAAATCCGCTGGGAAGCGTCCTGTTTTCCAGGTGAATAGCGGAATCCGTTTTTATTTTTTCAAGAACAATTTCCGCAGTGCCATCGGTGCTGTTGTCATTGACCACGATGATTTCATACGGAATGTGCTCTTTTCTGAGCACAGACTGTATTTCGGCGAGACATTTCCCTATGTTCTGCTCTTCGTTATAGGCGGGAATAAGTACTGACAGTTTCATTGTATTTTCTCAAAAACAAATCTGAAAAAAGGTCAGTTGATAATCGGTTTTACTTCCGATTGAGACCTTTGAATCCAATCGTAAACTTCTTCCAAAACAACAGATCGCATCACTTTTGACCGTAGCGTCTCTCAATCCAATCTTCTCGTTTGAAATGGCTCTGCAGACGCGACAGTAAAACCGGGCGCAGTCTATTGACTGGCATTCCGGCTTCCGTTTCAAATTGTTCAGCACGCTTCGAATCTGAAATTATGATTTGCACATCACAAGGGATAATCTGCTGTATCTGTTCAATCGAACTTCTCACCTGGCAACTCATAGGGTGACCAGACACTGTATAAATAGCAAGTATTATACCTAATGAGTCAGTTGTCCCGCTGGAATTAAGCAACATCAGGCTGAAACAGGCCTGACACCACCACAGCGCGCTAAAGCTGCTTCAGATCGTCGGATTCACCAGCATAGGCAATACGTTTCAGATATCAACTACCTGCTGGATCGCATCACTTTTGACCATAGCATCTTTCGATCTATAATACTCGATCCAAATCGACCTGCAGACGCTACAGAAAAAGTGGACAGAGTCTAAAGCAATATGAGTACATAATTTGCTAAGAGACCTGAAACTGTCAATGTTAAAATACCGAAACAATTTGTTAAGTCTTCCTGTGAGTTTTACATACGTAATCACCCACGAATTAAAATCAAATATCTGGTGATCCCGTTGGAAGGACATTTTCGAGTGAGTTTTCGCGTCTGGGAATTGCTGACTTCTTTCGGCAATGAAACATATACTATTATCGCCGTCCGAAATGGATTTTCCAGGTTGGCGCAGGGAATTCAAGGGTTAGTTGGAGTGGGGGAGTACGAACTGCGGATGGGCAACCCGGCTTCACTGAAACTTCCCATGCTACGATTCGTTCGAGAAGTGCATGAGATTTGTGACAGTATTCTGGTATTCATTTTCGACTGAAAATCGGTCTCGACGACTGACAGAATAAACCATAATTACCGTCTCAAATACATGGGAGGCCTGGTATAAAACTGCGGTGCACAGAATCTCTCCGCTCGGATTAATACTTTAGAGGTGACATTGAGCGACAGGATGTTTTATATCCTGCCGCTCTTCGACTTTGCGACGTGCCGTTCGTCTCATTCTGAAATCGACAGCGTCATCATCTTGTCACCTGGCGGGCAGTCTAATTAGCGAATCCGGACTGCTTAATTCTTTCAGTTGGGAGGCAGGGCCAGATCATCTGATGCCTCTACATCCACTTGGACTTCCTGGTCAGGAGGTGGATCTACTGAACCCCCACACCCTGAAATCGGAATCAGAAATAATATGCCTGACAGCCAGAGAAATATTTTGGGACACTTCACAACAATCATGAAAATCTCCATTTAATGATCACGCTTAATGAATCATCTTTGCGAACCTGTTTCAATCTCAAAGAGAGTCTTACATTAATATTCGCCTAAGGGTTCAGCATCGTGAATGCGTGTCAGTAGCGCATAGGTATTGCGGTCCATGTTTTCACTCAGGAACTGAACTGAGCCATCTCCCATCAGAACGTGAATGCCCCCTTCATGGACACTGGAGGCCACGGCGACATGGTGTCGAGGGTTTGTTGCAGAATGTGCGCCGTTAATATGATAGCGGGTATTATTGTTGTGAGTGGGATCAATATTGGGATGGTTCACAGCGAAAGTACCATATAGTCGATGACCTCCCCAGATGGGAGTGTAAGCATCACTGGTACGGCCAAAAATAGCACCTTCACAGACAGCAATACAGTTACTCAGTCCGTCTGCGATCGCCTTGATTTTGGCAGCCCCATTATAGCCAAACATACCCTGGTATTGGATCCCGGTCCGCCCGTCCGAAAGATTACTGGTCGATTCGCGATAAACAGAATACATTCTTCCATTAGGCCATCCATTACCATGCCCGCCGGCGCATAACAGATAATTCGTCCTGGCATGATTAGCAATATAGGATTCTGGATCAGAATGGGTTTCAACCGTCTGACCTTCATCAGAGGGGCAGAGCAGTACAGGCAGGATTGTCTGTACCAGAGAACTGTTAGAGTTAGGCCATCCGCCTTCTACTCCAGTCCAGCCATAAGAGGTACGTGCATGGCCGTTGGTGGCAATGTTGAGATTGAATTTATTGTAGAGGGGGGCCTGGTCCAGATTTGGCAGCAACATAATCCAGGCCGTATGGTTTAAAGCAAGCGTGGTGTCATAGTCAGAGTTTCTCGAACCTCCTGCAAGATTCGCCCCGATGGGGAAGGTTTTGTGAGTATCGTGGTAGTTGTGTAGTGCCAGACCAATTTGTTTCAGGTTATTTTTACACGTGGATCGCCTTGCTGCTTCGCGTGCCTGTTGTACTGCAGGCAGCAGAAGTGCAATCAGAATGGCGATGATGGCGATGACCACCAGAAGTTCGATCAGGGTAAAGCCCCGTTTGGATGTGAGTCGCTTCATGTTCTTCTCCGGATAGATAAAGAAATTAGTGAGAGGGAATAATTACATTTTTCGATAACAGGCCTCGACATATATCCTGGTGAAAGCTCTTTACAAAAGATTGAAAAACAGATTAGCGCAGCAGTCCTCCCGGAAATGGCAGGTCAATAACGCCTCGAAATCTGATGGATGAAGGCAACAGGAGCAATGACTGTTACAACTTAGTGACTTGCTCAGTCAAATCATTGAATACAGGAAAAATAATTCTATAAATTATTGCCTGCTTAGTATTCAAGAATTCCAGTGTTTTTGTATGCGAGTAAAGATGAGTTGTTTCAGCGAGTAGAAGGCTCGGTTCCACCCGATAGTTGAAACCGAGCAAAAGTATTTACTCTACCGAATGAATTAAAACTCACCGACAATATTTTTATCATTGATACCACACAGGAAGATGAGGGTATCACCGTTGATATTTTCGCTGATGAACCGAACAGTACCATCGCCTAACAGGAAATGACAGCCGCCTTCATGGGAACTGCTCAGTCCCCAACCATTCGCAGCACCACCAGT